>Ga0080004_1154737_pt1 | contig 71821 bp, 73 predicted proteins | sample WasSprMetagenome_FD_69207 | JGI IMG/M metagenome (GOLD analysis project Ga0080004, IMG submission 69207) | Sulfidic aquatic microbial communities from Washburn Spring, Yellowstone National Park, USA - WS (SPADES assembly) (version 2) | ecosystem: Environmental > Aquatic > Thermal springs > Hot...
AATTCGAGCCGTGAAGTTGCACCGTCAGATGCCCAAGCGCCCGATGAGGGCGCTCATGAACGGTGCGTAGAGGATTACGCGAAATTAGAAATAGCTTTTATGGAATTTTTCTACAAGTTCGATTTCAGCGACGAGGGAAAGATATGCTGACAAATTTATTAGCGCAAAAGTTCACGACATTAGGTTGGTGAACTTATGGCATACTGTGCAAAATGTGGCAATGAACTTCCCGAGGGCGCGAGGTTCTGCCCAAGATGCGGGAGCGAAGTCTCAGAAAAAGAAAGAGTTTCAAAAGAAGCAAAAGAGCCCGTTGGTCCAGAAGTCCCCCCAGAGCTATCTTCCGCTGACTACGAAAAATTGAAACTCAAGGTCGAGGTAAAAAATGCCTCAAGGAAGAAGAAGTGGGGAATCACCGTTGCCGTCCTTGGATTTTTGGTAACGATCACACCTACTGTCTTTCTAGCAATGGACTATGCTAAAACTGTAGAACATGTGATAGCTTTGGCTGATTTAGCGAAACTTTGCATCATACTTGGGGGATCGATGTTGATATCCGGTATTGCCTATTCAACTTATGGCTCTTGGAAGGAGAAGAAAATAAGGAAGAAACTTGGCCAAGAGATGTCAATTTCTCTATAAAAATTTTTAAAGTAACAGAACTGGACTAAGAGTAATGGCCCGAAAGAAAGACAATTGGAGGTCTGGTTAACTTCTTCCATATCACATCGATGTTGTCAACACGATCCCATTATTAGCACTTGAAAAACAGATGATCAGCCTAAACCCCACAATTCAACCATGGCGTGGGTGCAGAGATAATCTTTTGGTCAAGCCGTAGAGGTAGTATTTCACGGGCTTCGGCGCCTTGACGGGTTTTACTTCTCTCAGGATGGGCAATATGGCGGCGGAGAAGGCTAACCTCAGCAAACCGGAAAGCAAGAATAGAAATAGAATTATCGAAATGAACCCGACGTTGCCGTATGTGGCAATCAAGCCCCCAAAAGTTGCGCCGAGGAATACTCCAATACCGTTGAGCGCATCAAAGTAAGCAGAGCAAATTCCCAGCCTTTGTTTCGTGACGCAATCGTATATGTAGTTTAACGCCGCCAAGTTGAAACCACTCCACAGAATTCCGGCCAATGCTTGCACAGTGGCCAGATATATTGGATTGGGCGATAACAACCAGAGGATCGGGGGAATCGGCACCAAGAAACCGCAGATTCTGAGCACCAAGAGGTTCCCGTACCTATCCGAGAGCTTGCCCCAGAAACGCATACTTATTGCTCCAGCGATCGCGTAGCTCAGCGTGATGGACACAAAGGTAAGGTAACTGTATTTTAGATGACTCAACAGATATACAGCGGAAAATGGGTTGGCCAGGTTGAGAGCGAATGCCATCAGCGAAACGTAAATGGTGAATCTGCCAAAATTGTTGTCCTTCATCCTCTTCAGAAAGCTCGAGAAGGAGAAATAGAATTCATCCTTGTACTTGAATTTCGGCTCGTATTGCTTACTGAGGTAGTAGCATGAAACGAAGAGCGCGATCGATGCAGAAACAAAGAGAGTTGCGAAGCCAAGCAAAGCCTGCTGAGCCATCAAGTTGAGGAACACGCCTGCAGCTAACATGGCCGAAATGCTTGCGATCCCCGTAATGGCGTTCCTCCTGCCAAAGAATCTCCCCCTTTCCTCATCGCGCACAAGGTCGCCCATCCAAGAAAACCAAGCAGGGGTTGTAAACGAGCCGAGAACCAAATAAATCGTGTAAAGCATGATGAGAATCGTTGGAGCAATCAGGGTGTTTGGGTCAATGATCGGGAAAATTAGGGCTAGAGCCGCGATTGGCAACAAAACGAGCCCTTGAATGAAAGTTCCCGTAATTACTATCTTCTTGCGGCACACCTTCTCCATGAGCTTTGGCGCCCGGGTTTCGGAAAGGTTGGCTGCCAAATTGGGTATAGATGTCAACAGACCAATCTGAAGGTTGTTGGCCTTCAGAGCAATCGCATAAGGTGCGATGTACGATGGGCCTAAAGCGTTGCATGTTGCCCACGCCACGCCCTCTTTGATGCTATATCTCAAGCTCGCTTTACGAGTATTTTCATCCATCAGCGGCACCCTCTACGCTTTGCCATATACAGCCGTCTCTTATAATTTTAATTTGACCAGTACCTTCATGGTGGCCTTTTCGGCGAGTAAAATGCCCTTTTGGAAGGTGCTGAAAAGAAGAAGAGAAGTGGAAAGTCTCCCGGAGGAGCCTATGGATCCCTTCTCTGCCCTCGGTTGACTTGAAGGGGACCTCGCACTCGGCACCGCAGGAAGCCCTTCCTTAGCTGTTACAACCACTTCTTCTTTCTGAAATAGAAAAGCATCGATATACATATAGCAAGCATAATAAGCCAAACCAAAGGATAAAACCAAGGTATCTCGAATTCTGGCATGTATTTGAAATTCATTCCGTAAATGCTTGCTATAAAGGTCATAGGAATAAATATCGTGGTAATTATCGTTAAGACTTTCATAACTTCGTTTATTTTATTGCTCATGTTTGAAAAGTAAACATCGAGCATCCCGTAAGCTATGTCCCGCAGCATCTCTATTTTGTCGAGTACCTGAACGGTTTTGTCGCAAACATCTCTAAAGTATGCCCTAGTAGACTCTTGGATCAGCGATGATTCCCCTTTTTCCACCTCACTGATTGCCTGCTCTAAATGCCAGACCGACTTATGTAAAAATATTATATTCCTTTTTAAATTTTGGATCGCTTGTAAAGTTTCTTGTCTTGGATTAGTTATCAACTCTTTGTCTATGGATTCTATCTTATCTTCAAATTTCTCCACGATTTTGAAGTAGCTATCAACAATTGCGTTGATCAAAGAATAAGCAAGATAATCGTTTTTCATCCTTCTCATGCGGCTGTGCTCATCCCTGATCCGTTCTTTAACATGGTTAAAAACATCGCTTCCTTTCTCCTGAAAGGAAACGACAAACTTGCTGCTAAGAATTAAACTTATTTGCTCTGTAGTTATCTCATTGTGTTCGTCGTCGTAATCAAACTTTTTCAGAACAAAAAAAAAAGGCGATCACCAAAATCATCTATCTTTGGATGCTGATCAGTGTTTAGGATGTCTTCAACTGCAAGTTGGTGGATTCCAAGATAATCGCCAAGCTTTTTTATCATCTCCGCTTGATGAATATTATTCGCATTTATCCAAGTAACAGTTGGTATATCTATAAAGGGTGAGCAGTCCTCGACCGTTTTTATTTCCTTCTCTAAAAAATGCTTTTCATCGTAGTCAATGAGCGTAATCCTTGTCTTGGCGGTCTCTTTCTCCCCGATATAGGAAGTTTCTGGGGGCCTAAGCATTGTTATCCTCTTGATTGTGATTAGGCGCTTCCATCCCTAAAAGTCTTGAGCACTCTATCAATTCAGTACTCCCGCAGCTATGTGGGATTTAAGCATTTTCGGCGGTTGGTCAGCTCAACTCTAAGCACAGTGACGAATGCAAACTGGAAGAGTTCAATTTTTTTGAGCTAGCTAGCGGGCGTATACTCCTCTGACTTCTTCAACAATTTTGCTCACGACAACTTGGGGTAATTTTGTCACCTTCTCCAGTTCCTCAGATCCGTAGCCGAGCAGGTCCTTAGATTATCCCGAACTGAAAGAACTGACCCTTTTCATGGGATCCGACAGATCTCAGAACTGTCGCGGAGTACGGTTTCTTCTTCTCTATCATCAAGAAACATGAGAATCTGCCCCTAGCGAGCGTGTTCGAGAAACAGGATGGAGCCGGGAGCTACATTGGGCTATCGTCAAGATCACGAAGCCTTGGCTTTTCCACAATCACTGCGAGTTGAAAGTGAAAACAATCTTCACAAACGTGATCTTTTCACCTCAGTTCTCTTCAACGTGCCCGACGAGTTCGTGAACTGATAGTATGGCGTAGCAATCAGCATCCACAGTGATTTTTAGCGGCTGGGCTCTGGCGCTTGGTTTATCCCCCCGGCCTTATCTCCAGCCTCAGGAAACGCAGGTAAGATATAACAAAACAGGCTAACATGCCCACAAATATCGCCAACACTTGCGGCCAGCTCGCAGCGATGCCTTGGGCCAGCGAAGGTCTGATCTGCTGCTGCATACCTCCGACGACGAAAAATGCCGAAGCCCTCAGCCCGAGTATTGAGGATGCCGCTTCGTTGTAGAGGTTTGACGGTGATATTCTGCCGATATTTGTCTGTATTTCCGACCTCGCCTGCATCAGCGAACGGTATTCCTCCGTCTGGGTGGCCTGTCCGAAGCCTCTAAAGTTCTCAGGTGCTCCAAGCGGCTGGAAGGGAAGTGGCACCATCAGGCTAGCGACCAAGGCTGCAATTACGGAGACGATCATGACTGAGAACAGCCATGTCGCTATCGACGCGAGCATTGATGTTGACGTTTTTTTGGCGAGCACCGAAAACAGGAGACCTAGGCTTAGCCAGAAGGCCAAGTAGAGGATGGTCAGAAGCGTCAGCGCGACTATTGACACCATCTGCTCAAGTGTGGGGCCAAACCCAAGCAGAGGGGTGGCAATGCCGCACATGATGATGATGGTGCCTCCAACAAGCGACGCGATGGCAGCGACGCCGGCAAGGAATTTGCCGTTGAACACCGAGTCCCTGAATATCGGGTAGGTGAGAAGCACAGACAGGCTGCCACTCGTCCTCTCCTTGTTTATTGAGTCGAAGCCGAGGGCCAGACCTACGAGCGGACCGAAATAGACCATCAGTGAAATGAAAGAAAAAGCCAATCTCCCTCCGGAGAAGATGGCGAGAAATCCTGCATCGGGGTTGTTTTTGATGTAGTCCGCTCCCTGATAGGCAGAAAGTGTTGAGAGCAAAATTATGATTGCGAACAAGATAAGAAAACGTTTGCTTCCTAGGTGATCCGACAGCTCCTTTCTAAAGACCGTCATCATCCCGGCCATTTCATCCTGCCCCCTTGTAATATCTCAAAAATATCTCCTCAAGCGTGTACTCCCTAGGCTTCATCAGCAATATTGTCGCGCCATACTTTGTGATCGCCCGAGAAACGTCAGCCCTATTGTCCCTTTCCATGTAAACAAGGAGCTTTCCACCCTCCTCCTCAACAGACGTCACTCCTTTTACAGTTTTGATTTCTTCTATCAACCTCCGCGTAACCTTGTCCAGTTCAAATTCCACACAGTACCCCTCTTCCTTGGCAATCCCGCGGGATAAGTTCTCAATAGTGTCGGTGGCGATCAACTTACCTTGGCGTATGATCCCAACTCTGGAGCATGTCCGCTGCACCTCGTGAAGAAGGTGCGAGGAAAGAAAGACCGTTAGCTTTTGCTCCCTGTTCAGGCGAAGGATTAAATCGCGCACTTCCTTCGTCCCCTGAGGATCAAGACCAATGGTGGGCTCGTCCAAGAAAATAATCTTGGGATCTTTAATCAACGCTTGAGCAATGCCTAAGCGCTGTTTCATGCCCCTGGAGAATTTCTCGACCTTCACATCCCTCCATTTGCCCAAGCCAACGAACTCCAGCAGCTCGTTCACCCTTTTTTCCCGTTTAACGCGCGGTAGGTCGGCGAGCTGTCCGAAATAATCCAGATTCTCCTTTGCGGTCAAGTCCTCGTAGTAGCCCGCTGCCTCCGGAAGACAGCCGGCTATCCTCCTCACATCCCTCGAATTTTTAATGATGTCATATCCTCCGACTCTACCTGTGCCGGAAGTAGGCGTGGTTAACCCCATCAGCATCAGGATCGTCGTCGTCTTACCGCTCCCGTTGGGCCCGAGGAACCCAAAGATCTCTCCCTCGTTAACCTCGAGGTTTAGTTGGTCCACCGCAGTTACTTCCCCGTATATCTTGGTGAGTCCACTGGTCTGGATTATTCGCTCCGGCATTTTCTACCTCCTGCTAAACTTCTTGAAGATGAATATCAGCAATGAAACGGCTATGACCGCAACCACGACACCTGCCAGGGCCCAAGAGGTTGGAGCCTCAACCGTTACCCTGAGCTGGACTTCGTCGGACACATACTGGTCGCTCAACGCCTTGACTGAAATCAGGTAGTCCCCTGCTACGGTGTTTGACGGCGGTACGGCAGTGACGGTGAAGCTGTAAGAATCTTTGGGATCCAGACTGAGCGCCCTCGCTGGAGAAAAGGAAACGTCCCAGCCGGAGGGCGCGGTGACCTGGATGCTTAAAGTCGTGACCGGTGACAAGCCAGAATTCGTGACCTTGACCGTGGTCGTCAACGGGCTGCCCGCGGTAACGCTGGTGTAGAGCGTTGATGGCTGCACATCGAGCTTGTAAAGACCAACTACCTTAGCCTTGAAAACAACTTGCTTGACCGTTGACCCGCTCTCGGCCTCGACCACAATTGAATAATCCCCCACGGAAACCTCACTTGGAGGGGTAGCCTGGAAAATGAGATCAAGGGACTGGCTGGGATTGAGGGTGATCCTCGTTACTTCTGTGTCGCCAGATTTAAACGCAGTTTTCCATTTTTCAGGCGCCGTCACAACAGATAGAATTATCTCCTGATCATTCGCGCTCAGGTTTCTCAGGGTGATGGGGTAAGTAAGGGATTTCCCCGCCTCGGCCGTAACTTCGGGAAATCTGCTCACAAAATCAAAGTCTGAGACATTCTCCTTTTCCCTCAGAGCGATCATCAGCTCCATTAAGGCGTTCACCACACCGTCTTCACTCGATGCCCTCACGGTTAGAGTGTATTCCCCGGGTGTGGCGTTATCTGTAGTTTCCGTCTCCAATGCGAGCGTTATCGATTGTCCCGCCGCGAGGTAGACGCTGGAGACCTCGCTTTTGTCTTGGGTGATAAATCTGGTGGACCAACCCTCCGGGGCCAAGACAGACAACCTCAGGGACTCACCTGACTCTCCTCTGTTCTGGATTACAATTGAGTGCTGAACAGTCTCCCCCACTTGGGCCACGATCCCCGGGAACGTTGCCACCAAGTTTATCTCACGGATGGGCTCGCGCAACTCGACTGACAGTGATTGAGTGCTGGCATATTCCGCCATCCAAGAATACGCCATAAATGTCAGCTGGTAGATCCCCGTGCTTGAATTAGGAGCGGTCAGGATTTCGACCGTTACCGTTAAAGATTCCCCGGGCTTCAAGGTGAGGGATTTTACCTGCTCGCCTTGGTAAAAGAACTTCTCCTGCCACCCCTCAGGCAGATCCAATATTTTTAGGTCGTAGGTGACTGAGTCCTCACCTAGTCTTGCCCCGTTGGTTATCTGAAGATCGAAGTCCACGGCGTCTCCCGGTTTCACGACCTTCCAAGTCACCCTTGCGAAAATTGCTGTCTTTGAAGTTGATTCGGTGGCTGCAAACGCGGTTGAGGCAGTTGCGACAAAGGCCAGCAGCACAAACGGGACAGCCAAATATGCGCTGCCCCTAACTTTTCTGCCACGTGTTTTCATTTTATCACCCGCGAAAGAGCCCAATCTTGACATCCTCCCCGCCGCCGGCATTGAAATTGCTTTCTTCATTTTTTACCATTATTCGCGTTCACTTTCGCTTGATGCGGTATTTATAAAGTTTCCAAAGACTGTTGATAAAAAGATTTTTTTAAGAAAAATTTTAGCTATTTTCATTTTTTCGCGCTTTAAAAAATAATCAAATCGTTCATATCGCCATATAAAGCTATTTTTGGTTTTTCAAAACTTTTAAAAACCTTTTTCAATTCCTGTTTGGTATACGAAATAGAATCCACCAAGAATCCACCAAACAATTTTCTTGGGCACTCGCGCCTTTATCTCATCACTCTGCTCCAATGACCTCTTGTTGATAAGCTATATTAGCATGCTTTCAACATCATCTCCGTTGCCGGCTCTGGCTGGCGAGGATCTCAGAGGCGAAAAGCCAACTTTCCTCTGGAGCTTAGGCTGTTTGTAAAGTAAACCGAACATCCTTCAGAGCTTCAGGCCACCGAAGTAGATGCACCTGCGTGGCGGGATCTTCGGCGATGTCCTGGGTTTATCAACCAGCTCAACTTCAGCCTCCCGCACCACGGCCACCGGTATCCGCTCACCCGCTTCACCCATCACCACTTGCGCCGCGCTTGCCATCTGGTCGGCGATGGCTCGGTAGGTTATCTTCAGCGGCTTGCCGTAGAGGTCGGGCCTGCCGCGGACATCGATCACCGGCTCCAGGCCCGCGGTGCCGATCGCCTGCCCCACCGTGCCGAGCCTCAGGGGATGAACAACGCTGTCCGCGATTATCACCCCCACCCTGGCGCCGGAGCCGGAGCTGAGCGCCAGCCTTAAGGATTCGGCGGCCTTGTCCGGGTGGCGGGGAAGCAGTATCGCCTTACCCGCGGGGGCGTTGGACAGGTCAACGCCGGCGTTGGCGCAGATGATGCCGTCCTTTATGGTGAGAATTGCGCCGCGGCAGACGCGCAGCACCCGGTCGGCCTCGCGCAGGACCAGCTCAACGAACTCCGGGATCTGCCCGCTCCTTTTCGCCATTTTTCTCGCCTTAGTTGACGGGCGAACCCTGGCCAGCTCCCTGATCCTTCCGGCCGCGACCGCCACCACCTTGGAGGCCACCACCACAACATCTCCATCGTGAAGCCCACCGATCTGATCGGCGGCCTTCAGTATCAGCGAGGGCAGGTCATCCCCCGGTTCAACCAAAGGCAGGCTCAGTCCTAAAACCTCCACCTTTTCACCTCGGCAAATCCCTTATGCTCTCCGCGATCCGGGCCGCGTGCAGGGTCTCGACCGGGTCGTGGGTTCTCAAAGCGTGGGCCCCCTTCAGCACGGCTATGGCCGCCGCCGCGAGTGAACCGTAAAGCCTTTCCTCCGGATCAGGAAGGCCGAGGACATCTCCGATGGATGACTTTCTCGATATGCTCAAACAGATGGGCCGGGAGATCTTCAGCCTTTCCAGGTTGGCCAGGATGTTCAGGTCGAAGAATGTGGCGAGGCTGTAGCCCCTGCCCCGAAGGCGCCGCCTCGCTCGCGGCCCCAGACGCGCCAGTCTCGCTGGCCACTGCCCGAAGGCGGGGTCCACGACTACCTTCTTCAGCGGGACGCCGTGCTCGCGACATATCTTCAGGCTTGACCGCAGCGCCTCCTGGATCTCCCCGATCTGGTAGACATCACCGGGCAATCTTCTGGCGGCCATGAGGATCGCCGAGCAGCCGCTGCTCGCGACGACCTCCGCCATACGGGCGTCGGCCTTGAAACCGCTGACATCATTGATTATCGAGGCCCCGGCCTCAGCCGCCGCCTCAGCCACCACCGCTCGTTGAGTGTCGGCAGAGATTGGAGCGGAGATCTCCTTGGCGACTGCCTTGATTGCCGGAATTAACTCCTGCAGCTCCCTGTGCTCCGGAACCGGCCGCGATGTCGGCCCGGTGCCCACGGCCCCGATGTCGATGATCTCAGCACCTTCCTCGACCATCTCCCGTGCCCTTTTGACGAGGTCATCGCGACCCCGGACAATCGACCCGCGGTAAAAGGAGCTGTCGTCAAGGTTAATCACGCCGATGATCACGGTGGGGTGGCCGTCTCCGACCATCACGTCCCCGAGCCTTGCAGAGACCACGGAAGCACCATAACCACTCTGGCAGCGAGCAATAAAACGATGTCCTAAAAGGGGAAAACAGGATCAGACCACGATCTCGAAATTCTCCGGTGAGACATAATCCCCGTATCTCTTCCGGGCCTCCATCAACCGCTGGCGCTGGTTCTCCAGCTCCACGAAGACCTCCTTTGGGGTGTTGGGCACCTTGGTGGAGTAAATCCGCATTATCCGGTCTATCTTTGCCAGGTGCTCCGGTATCCTCAGCTTGAACTGCTTCAGGTAGTCTTCCCTGGCATAGTCGATGGCCAGCACCTGCTTAAAGAGCCTCTTGAGATCCTCATAGACTGGGATGAGCCCGGTCGGGGTTTTCCTCGCCCTGACCTCGTTGTGGCAGCGGAGCTCCATCCACTTCAACCAGACCGCCTTATAGAGCTTGTCGGTGAGGTATCTCCCCTCCTCCTTGAGGAAGTAGTTGACCGAGAAGATCTTCGGGGGCCTCTTCAGTTGAGCGCCGAATTTTAAGTTGATCTCGATGTACTTCCCCAGCGGGATGGAGAGGAAGTCCAGGTTGGCCATGGGGTTGAACTCCCTGGTCCCCTCCTTGCCCAGAACGGCGGCGGTGGCCTCCGACTCCAGTGAGGCCCCCTTGGTCACAATCCCGTGAACCCAGTTGAACGCTTCCTCCACCGGAACCCAGGTGTCTGAGTCCCTACCGCCGTAAATTATCCCGGAGACCTCGACTCCTTCGGGGTCGTTTATCCTGGGATCGAGGTTCTCCAGCAACTCCATGTTCAGGGTGAGCCTGGCATTCTTGTGGGAGGGGGGAATTTCGTTGCCCTCGGCGTCCTTCTTTCCCGGATACCATTCCCCGGAGTGGTTGATCCCCCTCTTGGGTACCTCGCCATCATGCCCGATCCAGTAGACGCTGCCGTCATCGAGGACGAGCACATTGGAGAAGATGATCTCCCCGGGGCTGTGAAGGGTTTTCCAGAGGATCGGGTCATCCTTAGAGTTCACCCCCTGAATTATCCCGAACATGCCGTACTCGACATTTACCGCGCGAACCTCCCCGTTCTTCACCTTGAGGTAGGCGATGTCGTCACCGACGATTTTTTCACCTTTCATCATCGAGGTGGACGTCTTGCCGCAGAGGGAAGGAAATGCCCCGGTGAAGTAGGTCAGCCGCCCCCCGGGGCCATGGACGCCCATGATGAACATGTGCTCGGTCAGCCAGTCCTCCTCCGAGGCCCGTTTTATCGCCAGCCGCATGGCGAGCTTCTTCAACCCGATGGTGTTGCCACCGTACTGGGTGTTGACGCTGTAAACGGTCTCGTCGCTGAGATCCACGTAGATCCTGCGCTTTTCAATGTTCTTGCTCACCCCGTTGACCAGTTCACCCTCGGAGTGGACGAACTTGAAGAATCTCGCGGCCCTGCCCAGCCTGAGGAACTCGGAGTAGCCCTGGCGGTAGAGCAGGTTTTCACTGTGGGCCACGTAGGGGGAGTCGGTCAACTGCAGGCAGGGGATGGCGAAGTCCGAGTGGGTGGGACCGAGGCAGAAAAACAGGACGTAGAGCCGGTGGCCCCTCATGATGTCCTTCAAGAGCGCGTGAATTTCCTGCAGCCCGGCCTCCCTCTCCAGCTGGCCCAGGCTCTCTCCTGCGGCCAGAGCCCCTAGCCCGAGATCAACACCTTTGGGCAGGAGCAGCCTGGTGTTCTTCCTGTCCCGGGCTTGGTCATAATACCCGTCAAAGTGGACGGTGTGTCCCTCGATCGCCAGCTTCCTCTCCTCACCGCTTCTGATGGCCTCCTCCCTGATGAACTTCAGCTCTTCCGGGGTCCCGGTGCTGACAAAGACATCGTCCGGGTTGCAGTGCTCCACGTATTTGGCCACAAAGCGGTGAAGGGCCGGGTTGTCTATCTTCAGCAGCTTTTCGAGGTCCTCCCGGCGTAACCTCTCCCTCAGTATTTTTTGCCAGGAATTATTCTCCTCTACCATAATATCGAATGCTACTAACAAATGAACCCTTTAAACGTTGCTATGGGTCCCTTTCCCCAGCTTCATGCCAGCTGAGCCATTATTTCCCCCCATTTTGCGATTGAATTGCCAAAAATCACCTTTTTCAAAAAAGATGGCTTAAAATCCGATTTTTTTGGACATATAGGGTCCCTCGCGCTCGTAGCCCAAGCGCCGATAATACTCCCGGGTGCCAACCCCGGCCAGAACCAAAATCTTCCGGGCATCGAAGCTCTCCCGGGAGACCCTTTCCGCCTCCTCCAGCAGGCGCTCCCCCCAGCCCCGGTGCTGCCACCGGCTTGGGCCGGCCTTGGTGCCCACGCGGACGAGAGGGCCGTAGACGTGCAGCTCCCGGACAATGGTGGTGCTGCCTGGTTTCACCTCCGGCCGGTGGGCTCTTTCCGAGGGATTTCTCAACCTCAGCAGCCCGATCAGCACGCCGTGGCTAACGTCCTCAAAGGAAAGGAAAACCTCGTCACCGTTAGAGGCGCGATATTCCTCGGAGAGCAGCGTGATATCCTCCGGGCGGGGCTCAAACCCCTCCTTGTACTGAACATGGCCGACCTCGCGGCACCTGATGCACCGGCAGGTTTTTCCTTCCTTCCTTAACCTCTCCTGAACCAGGGATCTCAGGTCACCGCGCCTGACCCCCGCGGCCACGAGGTTGGCGGGTATATCTCGCTGGATGCGCTGGATCCTGACCCACCTTGGGACCAGCTTCTTCACCTCGGCGATCAGTTCAACCAACCTTTCCAAGGGGTAGGGCTGGTAATCCCCCCGCCGCCACATTTCATACAGCTCCGTCCCCGGCATTACCAGCGTTGGATAAATTTTCAGGGCATCGGGCCTGAACCTCTCGTCATGGAAAACTGTCCGGAATGCCTCAAGGTCGCGCTCGTAGCTGGACCCGGGCAGGTTGGGCATGAGGTGGTAGACGACGGCAAGTCCCGAGTCCTTGGCTATGCGGGTGGCCTCAACGACATCCTCGACAGTGTGCCCGCGCTTCACCAGCCGGTAGATGTCGTCGTAGACTGTCTGCACGCCCAGCTCCACGCGGGTCGCGCCGAGGTCAAGCAGGAAGTCCACGTCGGGCTCCTTGCAGTAGTCGGGCCTAGTTTCCAGGGCGATGTCGCTGATGCGGATGGCTGCCTTCTCCGCGGCCAGCTGCGCCTCCTGCATTGTCGCGGCCTTTGAGCCCGTGATGGCGTTCAAACACTGGATGACAAACCATTCAAGGTAGTCCCGCGGGTAACAGGTCAAAGTCCCGCCAAAAATGATCAATTCAACCTTGTCCACCTCGTGACCTATGGCGCGCAGTTGCTCAATCCTGCTGCTGACCTGAGCCCGGGGGTCGTAGTGGTGTTGCAGCGCCCGGGCCGCCGCTGGCTCTCTGCCCGTATAGGACTTGGGCGTGTTGTACTCGGGACCGCCGGGGCAGTAGATGCAGGTTTCCTCGGCCGGGCAGGGGTATGGCTTGGGCATGACGGTGATCACCGTGACTCCCGAGATTGAGCGCACGGGTTTGAGCTGGAGAGCCCCGAGAAGCTTGGCCCTCTCTTCGGCCGTGGCGGCGGCGAGCAGTTCCGAGTTCCGCGGTGGACGGGTCAGCCCGAACTCGCGGCAGACTTCATTTTTCAGCCGGGATAATTCTGGAGGACGGACTGTCCCCTCCTGCAGGATCTTCCTGATTATCTCGCGGCAGGCCATGGAGAAGGAATCCATCCCTTATCCCTAAGGTTAATCTACATGGGGGCTAATTTTCTTGACGGTGCTGTCGTGGATATCGCGGAAATATGTGGGAGGTACGGGCTGCCAGCTCAGCTCTCGCAGATATTTGAGAGGGCGGGCATCCGCAGCCTTTATCCTCCCCAGCAGGAAGCCGTGGAGAAGGGGGCCCTCGACGGCAAAAACCTGGTGATGGCGATACCCACCGCCGCCGGTAAGACGCTCATCGCTGAGCTGTGCATGCTCAAGTCGGTGTTCCTGGAGAAGGGCAAGTGCCTCTACATAGTGCCGCTGCGCGCCCTTGCCAGTGAAAAGTACGATGATTTTAAGGAGAAATACGGGCCGCTGGGAGTGAAGGTCGGCATCAGCACAGGAGACTTCGATGTCGCCGACCCGAGACTGGCCTACTATGATATTCTGGTAGCTACTTCGGAAAAGGTGGACTCGCTGCTGCGTCACCGTGCCAAGTGGCTGGCCGACGTGGTCACCGTGGTGGTTCTGGACGAGGTCCACCTGATCGACGACCCCGGCCGCGGTCCGACGCTGGAGGTCTTAACCGCCCGGCTCAGGCAGGTCAACCCGTCCACGCAGATCCTGGCCCTCTCGGCAACGGTGAAAAATTCCGACGAGATCGCCGCCTGGCTTCAGGCTGAGCTGGTGAGGAGCGAGTGGCGCCCGGTGCCGCTGAAGAAGGGCGTGTACTACAACAAAAGGATAGTATTTGACGACGGCAGCCGGCTGAAGCTGGAGGTGAAGGCGGAGGATGACCTCACGGCGCTGACGAACAGCACGGTAAGGGACGGCGGCCAGGCCCTGGTCTTCGTCAACACCCGCCGCTCCGCTCAGGCCGCCGCTGCATTGATCGCGAAGCACGTGGCACCAATGCTGTCCCCTGAGGAGAGGGAGAAGCTTGCCGCTGTTGCTCAGGCTGTCGAGGGGGCCCTGGGGGAGCCCACCCGCACCTGCCGCGAGCTGGCCGACTGCATCCGCAAGGGCGCGGCCTTCCACCATGCCGGCCTTCACCACCTCCAGAGAAAGGCGGTCGAGGATGCTTTCCGGAAGAACTTGATAAAGGTCGTCTGTGCGACCCCGACCCTGGCCATGGGGGTCAACCTGCCCTCGCGCCGGACGATCATCCGGGACTACAGGAGATACGTTGAGCCCTACGGCCAGGTCTTCATCCCGGTGCTCGAGTTTTATCAGATGGCGGGCAGGGCCGGCAGGCCCCAGTATGACAAGTACGGTGAGGCGGTGTTGATTGCGAAAAGCCGGGATGAGGTGGAGGCGCTTTTTGAGAGGTTCATCAGGGCCGAGCCCGAGAGGATAACCTCCAAACTGGCAACCGAGCCCGCTCTCAGAACGCACGTCCTTTCCTCGATCGCGGCCGGCTATGTGAGCGATAGCGCGGCCTTGCTCGACTTCATGGCGGGAACTTTCTTCGCCCACCAGTACGGGGTGGCCGATGTGGAGCGGGTGGTTCAGCGGGTGCTTGATTTTCTTGAGCGGGAGGAAATGATAAAGAAGGAGGGAAAAATGCTCCACGCCACCGAATTCGGGCGGCGGGTCTCCATGCTGTACATCGATCCCCTTTCCGCGGTGATACTTCGCGACGGCCTCAGAGGGGTGGCCACCAGGGAGCCGACCGAGATCGGCCTCCTGCATCTGGTCTGCCACACTCCTGACATGGAGCTGCTCTATCTCCGTCAGGATGATTACGAGGATCTGGAATCCTTCTATCGAGAACACGCTGAGGAACTGCTGACGGAGATCCCGGACGGGCAGGCCGAGCCCGAAAAGTTTGAAACCCTGCTGGCGGAGCTGAAGACGGCAAAGATGCTTCAGGCTTGGATAAACGAAACGCGCGAGGACCAGATCCACGAGATCTTCGGCGTCGGGGCCGGAGATATCCGGAGGGCAGCCGACACGGCCAAGTGGTTGCTCTATTCGGCGCACGAGATCGCCAGCCTGTTCAAGATCAGGGCGGCTCTGGCTCCGCTGAGAAAGCTGGAGCAGCGGGTGAAACACGGCATCAGGGAGGAGCTGCTGGAACTGGTGCAGCTCCACGGCATAGGAAGGGTGCGCGGTCGCAGCCTGTTCCGGGCCGGCTACCGGAAGCTTGCGGACATCGAGAAGGCCAGCGAGCAGGAGCTGGCGCGCGTCTCCTACATTGGCACCGAGATCGCGCGCAGCATCAAGAAACAGGTGGAACAGAAAATTGAGCCCGAGATCTGGCAGCCGGAAATCTGATGGGACACCGCCGCTATGGCACAACGATGAAGGTGAAAACAGAAAAACTATTAATTGACCCATCCTACTGTATTTTATGCGATCAAAGTTCCTGAAGACCCCGACCCACCCCCTCGAGGTACAGCCCGGGCGCAGCATCAGCAGCCTCACCGATGGGCTGCTGGCGACTGGTTTTCAGGGGAGAAAGCTGGGTGAAGCCGTCGATGTCTGGGCGAGAATGCTCCGGGAAAAACAGAACACTATCTGGCTGGGGCTGGCGGGGGCGATGGTCCCGGCCGGAATGAGGCGGATAATCTCCTACCTGATAAGGCGCCGGATGATCGATGTTCTGGTTTCCACCGGGGCCAACCTCTACCACGACCTCTATGAGGCCAGGGGAAAGAAGCACTACGTCGGGAGCCATCTGGTCAACGACGTGAAGCTGAGGAAGCACTACGTGGATCGAATCTACGATGTCTTCGCCGACGAGACCGAGTTCTACAAGACCGACCTCTGGATAGAAAAGGAATTCTGCTCGCAGCTCTCGGACGGCTACCGCTACTCCTCGCGCGAGATAATTTATGAGCTGGGCAAGTTTCTGGAGAGCTACGGGGCGGAGAAGGACTCCATCATCCTGAGTGCCTATCAAAGCGGTGTTCCCGTCTTCTGCCCGGCCCTGAATGACAGCTCCCTCGGCTTCTCCATCATGTTTGCCAACAGACGGAGAAACCGGCGCATCATCCTGGATTCCCTTAAGGACGTTGATGAGAGCTCGCGGATAACTGAAGTGGCCGGGACCACCTCGGTGATCTACGTGGGGGGCGGGGTGCCCAAGAACTTCACCCAGCAGACGGCGGTGATTGCCGGCTACCAGACGAAACGAGATCGGAGCCACAAATTTGCCCTGCAGATATCAATGGACGCGCCAATGTGGGGCGGTCTCTCCGGATGTACCTTCGAGGAGGCCCAGTCTTGGGGCAAGATTGACCTTCGGGCGAAAAAGGTGATGTGTTACTCCGACGCAACGATAGCCCTGCCCATAATCTCGCACGCGCTCGCGGAGAAGTTCAAGAGGCTCAGGAGAAATGTTCCCCTCTTTGAATGGGATAAAAACGGAAACTTGAGGATAAAGTACGAAAGAAGGGAGCTGTGAACTCCGCATAATTTTCTCTAGTCGATCCTGATGATGTGAACCTTTCCGTTCTTGATCTCCACATCGGCCAGAGTCTTCACCGTCAGTCCCGTCTCCTTCTTCACCCTCTCGGGACCATTGCCCCGGTTCATCACGATGATCACGTCCTTCACGATGACGCCGACCTTTTTCAGCCCCTGAATTACTCCGGAGACGGTGCCGCCGGTGGACATGACGTCATCTATTATTATCACCCGGTCGCCCTTGTTGACGGAGTTGATGTAGAACTTCTGTCCTTTCTCCTTACCGGCAATTTTGCGGTAGCTCCTTTTCACCACAACCTCAATTTCCCCGGGCAGATTGAACTTCTTCTTTCTGGCGATGATTATGGGCACGTTGGTCATCGTGGAGACCAGCGCTGAAACGTGAATTCCCATGGCCTCGATGGTCACGATCCTGTCAACGTTGAAATCGGCCAGTTCCACGATTCTCTGTGCGATTTCCTTCAGGAGCTCGGGCTTAAGCGGCGGGGCGACTCCCTGGGTCGGGTTCACGAAATACTCGTACTTCCCCATCTTGACGACGATGGCATTTTCCAGAGCTTCCTTGAGCAGGGGCAGTCGGGTCATCTTTATCCACCTGAGGGCATCTTCACTCGAACTCTATGGTCGCCGGTGGTTTACCGGTCAGGTCATAAAGGACGTGGGTGACAGACGGGTTTTCTTCCCTTATCCTCTTGTCGATCCGGCGCAGGACCTTCCAGGGCAGCGCCACCGCTTCCGCCGTCATGGCGTCCTTTGATCTCACCGCCCGGACGACAACGATTTCTCCGTATTTTCTCTTGAGATCCTTGGTCACCCCGGTGGCCCGGTCCTGCAACAGCACCGCAAAGGCCTGGAAGCAGGGGATGTTTTTCGTTTCCTCTTCAACCACTCTGGTGGCCCTCCGCACCAGCTCCACCCTTTCCGGGGTCACCTCACCGATGACCCTGATGGAAAGTCCCGGTCCAGGGAAGGGCCGCCTCAACGCCTCGGGCTTCATTCCCAATGCCTTGGCGACCGCCCTCACCTCGTGTTTGTAGAGGTCCTTCAGCGGCTCGAGGATCCTCAGCCCGTACCTCTCCAGCGGGTGAACGTTTATCTGCTCCAGAACGTTGTGCTGTGTTTTCACCCCGGCCTTGGTCTCCACCACATCGGCCGCGATGGTGCCCTGGATCATGAAGCTGGCGCCGAGTTCCTGTGAGATTTTGCCCAGTGATCTGTAGAAAACATCCCGGAAGGCCTTTCGCTTTTCCTCGGGATCGGTTAACCCCTTCAGCGCGCTGAAGAAGTCGTCCCCCAGGTGATAGACCTTGGCATTCAGGCCGAGCTTCTTCAACCTGTTGTAGACCTGTTGAGGTTCTCCTTCCCGCATCAGCCCGTCGTCAAGGAAAACCGCCGTGAGGTTTTTCCCAACGGCCATGTGCCCCAGCACCGCCGCCACCGTGCTGTCGACACCTCCGGAAACGGCGGCGAAGGCCTTTTCCTCTCCAATGGTTTCTTTTAACCAGGCAACTTTTTCCCGAACAAATTTTTTGGCATCAAACATTCAACAACTCTCCTCGGTTGCACACTGATAGGTTGGGTTTCCCTATTTTAGCCTTTGCTGTTTCCTTCCGGAGCATTTTTGGCCCCGCCCGCCTGGCAAAGTCATTTATCCCTCTGGGTCAGACCTGATTGTTGGTGTTGGGTGCCCGTTGATATGGATGAATTCATTTTCTGGTCCAGGAGGAGAGGTTACAAGGGCAGGTGTGAGATTTGCGGCCGGGAGGCAAACGACATCTCCGCGGCCCTGAAGGTCTGCGCAACCTGCGTGCGGGAGCGCTTTACCGAAGCCAGGCCCTACCTTGCCGCCGCCCACGCCAGGATTCGCCGGGAGCACGGCCTGCCGCCCCACCCTCCTCAGGACAATGAGGGCCTCAAGTGCAATGACTGCGGCAACGAATGCAGGATACCGCCGGGGGAAAAGGGTTTCTGCGGCCTGGTTGAAAATTCCGGGGAAAAATTGGTGCGAAGGTTTGGGACGCCGGAGAGGGGGTTACTCTCCTGGTACTACGACCCGCTCCCCACCAACTGCGTCCCCGCCGATTTCTGCGCTGGATCCAGCGGCGCGGGCTACCCGAAGTGGTGTCGGACGCCTCGCGGCGACATCGGCTATTACAACCTCTCCATCTTCATGGGAAGCTGCACCTACAACTGCCTCTTCTGTCAGAACTACAGCTTCCACGAGCTGACCGCCGCGGGATCGCCGACCATCAGCGCTGCCCAGCTCGCCGAAAGGGCTGACGAACGGGTCGGCTGCGCCTGTTATTTCGGCGGCGACCCCTCCAGCCAGATGCCCTTTGTGATCGCCTCGGCGGAGATGATGTTGGAAAAGGCGCGGCGGGAGGGGCGCATCCTCCGGGTCTGTCTCGAGACCAACCTCAGCATGGACCGCAGCAGCCTGGAGAGGTTCACCGAGCTTTCCCTGGGCAGCGGCGGCGGCGTGAAGGCCGACCTGAAGTGCTGGTCATCCGAAATCCTTTACGCCCTTTCCGGAATTGAGCACCGCAGGGCGTATGAGAATTTCAGCTGGCTGGCAAGGCGCCATAGGGAGCGCCCCGAGGTGCCGCTCGCTCGCGCCAGCACCCTGCTCGTGCCGGGTTATGTTGACGACGAAGAAATCAGGGCGCTGGCTTCCTTCATTGCTGATCTCGATCCAACCATCCCCTACTCCCTCCTGGCCTTCCATCCTCTCTACCACATGGAGGACATGCCGTTTACCAGAAGGGAGGACGCCGAGAGATATTTGAGGATCTGCCGCGAGGAGGGGCTGGAGAAGGTCAGGATCGGAAATCCCTGGCTTCTGGCCTGAAGGGGGTAAGCTTAAACCCGGCCCCGAGAACTCAAAAATGATGGCCATGGGAACGGACCTCAAGAAAGTTATCTCAGGGTTGGCGTCGCTGGAAGGGGAGGAGGGCTTGGCCCGCATCAAGCTGGATGCCCTTAGGGCCCTGGTTCATTATCACGGGGCCATCTGGCTGTCAGAACTCGTCCAGGAGCTTCAGCTAAAATCCGCGTCCGATGGTTCCCCAAAGCCAGAGGAGAAGCTGTTGAAGAAGGGTCTCCAAGATCTGGAGCGGGATGGAGTCGTGAGGATAAAAAAGGCCTTCCGAGCGACCCTGCAATCGCGCGATGGTGTGAAGGACGAGTTGATTTCACTCGTGGACCTGCAGCTGACTTACGCCACTCTTGCCAAGAACAAGGCGCTTGGTTCCTTCTGGTTCAAATGAAACAGCGTCGGAGTTCAAAACAGCAAGATCGAATGGGGAGAACGCCGAGGAAGGGGAGTGACTTTACCGGTTGGATGGCCTCAGCTCCGGGATTTCGTCTTCCTGCCTCTCTCCCACCAGTAAGGCTGCTTTTTATCCCGTCTAAAAATTTTGATCATCATCTCGACCTTGCCCAAAAACAAATTTAGTTTTTTGTTTCAAAAGTTGCAACATTTAGCCCCGGGCGTCAGGCAGCCTCAGCGTGCTTTTCCCGGCAATCAACTAATTAATCGCGCCCGACAAGGGAAGATTGGGAAAATCATGAGCAGGAGAGTGGTTGGAGTCGCCCTGGTGGTGCTGGGTGCCGCCGGGCTGGTGCTGGCATCAGCCTACCTGTTCTTCTACCGCGAAGAGGCGCCAGAACAATTGCCGGAGCTGGAGGGAACTGTGATAGGGCTGCCGCAGCCGCGTTACCGCGGCGATGTTTCCCTCGAGGAGGCACTGCTGCAGAGGAGATCGGTCAGGGAGTACACTGGTGAACCTTTAACGCTGGAGGAGATCTCACAGTTGCTCTGGGCCGCCCAGGGAATCACCGACCCCCGGGGGTTCAGAACTGCACCCTCAGCCGGTGGCCTCTATCCGCTTGAGGTCTACTTGGTGGCCGGCGAGGTAGCTGGCTTGGAGGCCGGTGTTTACAAGTACCGGCCGCAGGAACATAGCTTGATCTGGGTGGTGGTTGGGGATAGGAGGGAGAACCTGTGCACAGCGGCTCTGGGGCAGGTGTGGGTGAGGGAGGCAGCCGCAGACATCGTCATCCTGGCCGTCTACGAGAGGACAACGGTGAAGTACGGTGACCGGGGAATTCGGTACGTGCATCTGGAAGCGGGGCACGCGGCCCAGAATGTGTGTCTCCAAGCAACCGCTTTGGGCCTAGGCACCGTCACCGTCGGGGCGTTTTATGACGATGAAGTGCAGGCCGTCCTGGGTGCTCCGAAAAACGAAAAGCCACTTTACGTGATGCCGGTTGGGAGAAAATAGTTTCTCAGGGATCAGGATCGATTCCGGCGGCCCCAAGGGAAAGATTAGAATGGGGTGGAGGTGTTTCCAGGCAACACGGGATAGACTTAGTAAAAACGACTCCTCATGCTGCTCGACCCAATGATCAGTTTTTGCGTGGTGCGGGGGAGGGGATTTGAACCCCCGAACTCCTAAGAGACCAGCCCCTCAAGCTGGCGCCTTTGACCTGGCTTGGCAACCCCCGCGCCAGCAGAACTATTGTCTCACTGTTTTAAAAATCAAAGCTTTTTGACCAGCTTGGGGAATTCCTCAAATTTTTCCCGAAGGGATTCAATCGCCCTGAGAATGATCTGGTCCGGTGGGAGGGTCCCCGTCGATTCCACCCTGAAGATGAACTTGGACGGATCCCCGGAGACTCTGACGGCCTCGGACGAACAGGATTCCACACAGGCCTTGCACATGGTGCACTGCGTTAGATCCTTGACCCGGACCCTTTTTTCAACCACTTCAAGTATCCCCTTGGGGCAGGCCTTGACGCAGTCACCGCAGGCATTGCAGAGCTTGGGATCGAACTCCAGGACGGGCATGTATTTGTAGGCAACTATTCCCGGCTGCCATTTCGCGTGATCCTTGCCGAAACCCAGACGGGCGATGGCCACCAGCTCGAGCCTCTGTCCGTTCTCAAGTTTCACGATCGGTATGGAACCGCTGACCGGCCTCACCTCTTCGTCAGATGGCTTCAGCGATTCGCTGTAAACCATTCCCGGACCCTCGACCTTAAGCTCCAGGTCCACGGAACACTTCTCGCAGCGGCCTTCCCGGCAGCCGCATTCGCTGGGCAGCTGATAGCCCTTTGCCGGGGTCGTCAGCGGAATCATGGCGAGCCTGTGGGCGATGATTTCATCGTACATCGCAGAATCATTTACCTTGAATTCCACTTCATCGATTGCCATGATGGGGACGTCGCGTAAAGCTGCCCGGCGGATGGAGTTAGCGAAGGCAGGGTTGGCACCGGAAAGCACGAACTCCATCTCGTTGCCATCGAGTTTTCTGATTTCTATCTCCATACCAACACCAAAATCGTCCTTCAAGATGTTGTGTTTCGCTTAAATATTGCTTTCGGTGGTGGTTTAAAAAGGCATTGCAATCGCCGAACAGATGAGGAGGGCCCTGGGCTAATCTGGCGCCCATCGGCGGAGGTGAAGCTCCTTGGCCGGGATTTGAACCCGGGGCGGAGCCTCGACAGGGCTCCATGTTAGACCGGGCTACACCACCAGGGCCCGTGTGCTACTCGGTTTCTTCTAACGTTTAAACTTTTTCTGCCTTCCAACCAACGAGGAGCGTCAGTTCAGTTAACCGGTTATTTTGCATTTTTCGAAAGTTTAAAAATCCGGCCCATATGTTGGGGAAGCGGATGGACAAGTGCATTATGTGCGGGAGAATTCTGCCACCTGATAAAAAAACCTTTCTGGGCTCCGATTGGAGGGGGTTAGATGCAACTACGGCTTGAGGATTTCCGTAAAGGCGACAAGACAGCTCCTGATCACAAGAGGGTGATGGCTGAAGGGAACTCGGCCAAGAATAATCGGGGTTTGTCCTTGGTTCTGGGCTGCGGCGATGTCGGGTTTGAGGTCGCGAGCAGGCTCAGGGAGCGAGGTCTGGCGGTGGCGGTGGTCGAGAAGGACGCTGGCAAAGTGGAAGCGCTGAGACTTACTGCCGGTCACGATGCTCACAGGGGTGACTTCAGGTCGCCCGAGGTGCTGAAGCAGGCCGGGATCTCTCAAGCGGAGGTCGTGATCCTGACAGTTCCGGATTTCACCATAATCAGGCAAACCCTTGAAGCCATCAGTCAGTTGAAAAAGGAATTGGGGATAAACCCCTCCGTGATAGCATTGGTTAAGCACGAAATGGAGGCGGTGGAGGTGAAGAGGCTAGGCGCGAGCGAAGTCGTCCCACTCGCCCAGACGATCGCCGATGCCATCGTCAACAAATTGGGGAAGGCAAAAGTTCATCTGGTTCTAAAAAATAGCAGCTGAAGACTAGTGCCTTTCGCCCGGCAGAACGTTTTGGCTTGGTGTTTCCTCAAGTTGTTTGCCCCTGTTTTTAACCAAGGCCCTCAAAATTCCTTCCACAGCTTCTTCGATGCCTGAACTCTCCGTGTCGATCACAATGTCCGGGGCCATCGGTTCCTCCATTTGCTCATGGACGATGCGCACGGCCTTTTCCTCTATTCTGTCCTTCCGGAGTTCATTCCGTTTCAGGCAAGTCTGCAACGAGCACTTGAGGTATATCGTCAGGATTTCCTGCCCACTCTTCAAGGCAATTGTTTTGATGCTGTTCCTCCATTCCTCCCTGTGAAAAGTGCCATCCAAAATGAGGTAATCAACCCTGCCCGCCCACCTCTCCGCCTCAGCAGAAATGCGCCGGTACCTTTTTCTTCTGAACTCGGCGGTTGATATCAATCTGGAGCCCTTGAGCCTTTCGGCGAGCCTCTTGGCGATCTCCGTCTTACCCGAAGCTGGAGGGCCGCAAAACACCAGTATCATTTTTACCAAAATTCAATAGGCACGCCTGCGTTAAATTTACTTGGAACGGCCGGTCCATCATGAGGAGGCGGTGGTCAATGGTCATTAAAATAGTTTCTTACCAGTTTGGCCGGATGAACATCGATGGGCGGGAATACTCCTCCGACCTGATAATATTTCCGGGCCGCGTCGAGGAAAATTGGTGGAGGAAGGAGGGGCACAAATTGCTTAAGGAAGATCTGGCTGAAATAGTCAAAGCTAGGCCGAAGGTGCTCATCGTCGGCACGGGTTATGCTGGACTCATGAAGATCCCGAAGGAAACCGAGGATTTTCTCCGCCTCCAAGGCATCGAGCTGATCGCCGAACCGACTAAAAAGGCGGTGGAACACTACAACGAACTATCGAGGACCAAGCGAGTTGTTGCGGCTTTTCACCTCACGTGCTAAGGGAGTTAAACGGCTTTAGCGGGGGGCGGCTGCAAAAATTTATTAAAGCGGGTGGAGGCAAGCTTTCACTTTCCGGTACAGGATCCTGAGCAAACGCTTGGCGCTTCTCAGGGCATAATAACACAGCTCATCTAAGCGGGCGTATGTAAATGAAACCTCAATCCCGAGTTCCCGGGCAATCTCATAACGCAAATTTCCATCGACAATAATGCCGCCAATCTTGGAAACCTTGATGGGTTCTTTTATGCCCAACTCAGCGATGTTTCTCTTCAATTGTTCCCTCTCTTCCTTGGTGTGAACAAGCCACCAAAGGGGGAAATGCCTCATCTCTCTTTTCTCCACCCCACGGCCATCATCCCCATCAATATTGTTAGTTACCGTTCTAAGAAAAGACTGTGTTGGAGCCGACTGAAAGCAAAGGCTGAAACCAACCGCTTTTCTCCAAGCAATCCCTTCTTGAACATTAATTATCGAAACCTTAGTCGTTTTGAAATTAAGAACGGCTCCATAACGCGATGGCAGTTCATTAACCAATGAGGTGACTCCCATCGCAGCTCGCACCGGAGTTCATCCCGGCCAACCCTTCCCGGCATGAGGCAAAGGTGAGCCCCGCCTCTTCGCACGCACGCTTGATATCGCCCATCAGCTTCTGCCTGAGTTCACGGGGCAGGTACCAGCTATTTTGATGCCGTTGCCCGCGCTCGAAATACAGTGGCCGCAACCGGGCAGCGACCTCGGGAAAAGCGCTCTGCATGCGCCGCCAGCTGTCGGGCCTCGGCTTGAAGGTGGAGGACGTTACGTGCTTGGCGCCATGTTCGGCCGCTGCCCTGACCAAATTTGTAAACCCACTGTCGTTCAGGAAAGGGATTACCGGATCCAGTCTCAAACAGACCGGAACCCCGGCAGCAGCGAGACGCTTCATGGCCTCCAGCCTTCGCTCAGGCGGGGGCGCGTTTGGCTCCAGCATCCGGCTGAGCTCCTGGTCAAGCGTCACCACGGTAAAGCTCACAACCGCCCGCATCTTCGTGAAGAGGTCAAGGTCCCGCGCGACGATGTCCGACTTCGTTATCACCTGCACTTTACAGTTCTCCTGGGCGAGGAGCTTCAGGCACGAGCGCGTTAGCCCAAGCTTCGCTTCAATTGGCGGGTAAGGATCGGAGCTGTTCGACATGCTTATGGGGCGGCTGCGGTCAATCTGCTTAAGGTTATGCTCAACTCTCGCGATCAGGTTGTGCTTCGGCCTGCACTCGAAGGCCCGGGGGATGTAGGAGGTGATGTAACAGTAGAGGCACCCGTGCTCGCAGCCCGTGTAGGGATTTAGCCCGTATTTCCTGGGGCAGGTGCAGAGGGGGTCGTGCCAGGGATCAAACTCCCGGATAACGTCCACGCGGTCACCTCCTTCAATCGGGTTTCTTGGGATAATCCAGGACCTCACCCTTACGGCCGATGTGAACCACCTCCCACCCGAGCTTTTCCAGTCTTTCCGCCACGAAGCGCCGGTGACAGGCTTTCGGATGGGTCTCCACGCACATGATCGCGGAGAGGTCCTCGCTCGCGAGCCTCACCAGTTTTTCCAGCCCGCTTCTGAACTCTTTCGTCCTCGTGTACTTCTCATAGCCGCCCCGATATCCTCCCAGCTCCTGCAGATGAACGTAATCGATCCCTCTGGCCGGTAGACTGGATTGCAGGCTCTCCTTCACAAACTCAGGCCACTTGGAGGTGGGGAAACGTCTGACGTCAATCACGCGCTTCACGCCGAGGCGCTTGAGGAGACCGACAAAGTCCTCAAACTTCTGGCTCCCGTAACCGACCGTGAATATCTTCGGCATGATGCTTCTCCAACCTTCTGTTTTTCACCCATTATTTTTTAACTGCCCGGCAAACCCGAGTGGCGTCAGGCGATAACTTCAACCGTCATTATCTCAGGAACAGACCCCACGCATTGTTTCCCCACGGGCTCTGGTTTTGCCATGAGCTATTCCCCTGTTTTTGCAGAGGGGCGCGACAGTTGAAGGAACCAAAAAATGCAACGGTCGTTAAATGGTTGGCAGCGAATCGGGTTTCCCTTTGGCTTGCGCACAAAAGTACCGCCCGACACGCAGGCGAGCTTGACTTCCGGGATCTGACGAGACCGGGTATTTCCTCGCCGCTGTGGCCGCCAACCATCATCATTGTTGTGTTTCAGTTTTTAAAAGTTTCGTGGCCCCGCGGGAGTATCTACTGAATCCCATTAAGGTAACAGCTTCAGGAGGTGGGTAGGTACATAGCCGGGAGGGGCCACCACCACGTGCTTGAGGTCCTAGCGGCCCTCCCTGAATACAGGGGGGTCGAGGTGGTCTGGAACGGGATAGAGGGCCACATCGACGTCTTCGAGGACGCGCCCGTGGAGATAAAGACCACCCGTGCCCTGAGGGTTGCGTCTGCTGAGGAGATAAAAAGGGAATACCCATTTTGGATCAGGCAGCTCGGGTACTACTGCGCTATGACTGGCAAGCGAGGGGGGAAGCTGGTGGTCTTCTACCTCAACGTCTCGACGAACTCAAAAAACAAAATCGGCCTCATCCCCAGGCTTAGCGTCTTCGAGGTCGAGTTCAGGGATCTGGAGGAAATAAAGCGCGAGATGTCGAGGCTGAAAGAGGCCCTTCAGATGGCCTTGGACACGGACGACCCCTCTGGCCTGGAGCCGTGCCCCAGCTGGATGTGCGAGGACTGCAGGTTTGCGGAAATGTGCAAACTAGAGGACGTTGATCTCTCTTGAATCTTGATCTAGCCGAGATTTTTAACGTTAAAAGTTCTCAACTTACGACTGTCACGAGAAGCCACTCCAAATTTCGGTGCCTAAGGAAACTCGTTTAAACTCAATTTCCGAAATCATGACACCCTCTCCGCCACTCTATCTACTGTACTCCCTCGGCCATCATCTTCTTCAATAACTCTATTTCGGTAGCTAATGAGCCGTACAGCTTATCGAGAATTTCTTCCTTATTTCCTTGATAACCCAAGACTTCTAACCACGTTTGATCGATTAGCTTTCTAGCAGGATGTTTTTGTTTAAGTTGGTCGAGGATGCTTGGGAACTCCGAGTCCTTGATCTTATCGAATGTTTCTAGAAGAACCTTCTTTTTTCCTTCAGAAAGTTTTGTGAAGTCTGGTACTCGTAGTTTATCTAACATATAATCATGAATTTTCATCCACGCTCCCCTAGTTTCAGTTCTCAGAAGTAAAAATTGTAGAATACAGAAAGAACTGTTTAACCATAAAGCCAAAATTTTTGCATGATCTCCGTGAATTTCTCGAATGCACCACATATCCACACCAACAATTGGCGCACTAGAGTAAAAAGCAAGCAAGCATGTCCCAGGAGCTGAGATGTCGAACCGTCTTGCCAAAAGTAGGTGGCTTTTTCTAGCTTCAAATTTTCTTCTCCATTCATCTATTTTAGAACTCAAAAAGCTCAAATCTTTATCCATTAAGAATACCCTAGCTAAATTTTCGATTCCTTCAAAGTGTGATAAAATTAAATAATCGGATACTTCACTGACATCCATTGACTTAACGTTAGAATTTCTTCTTAATCCCCTTTCCAAAACCCGCATTGGTATTTCAACCTTAGTCTCAATGGTTCTGTGTTTAGCTATCAGTTTGTCTTTTGTGACTTTATCGGCTATCCAAGCGTCAATTCTCTTTACGGCCCTTTCCTCGTTAAACATGATAAAACCGTGAAAATCTTTGAACTTCAAATGTTCGAGATCAATTCGTTGTACCTCAGCTATCGAAGAAAAAGAAACAAGTTTAGTAGTTGCAAATGCCTGATTCAAAACATCCGCAAGCGTCGACTCTCTAGTGCTGATATACTTAAACCAGTTACTAATGTCTTGTACCAATTCTGAATAATCATATATTTTTACGATTAATTTGTCGTCTTCCCAATTTACTTTTGAACCCTTTATAGCCACTGCCATTTCTCTAGCTTCTGTTAACGTCGTTGGTAATCTCTTAAGCACAACAATTGCCGTCTTCGCATCCTTGTTAGCCTTAGTTTTTCTGGCAACGAAAAGTATCTCCCTAAACATCGTACTTTCTGAGAAAGCCGATCTACGCCAAGTTGTCACGATGTACTCCACGTGATATTTTTCAGCCAAGAGTTTTCGTATTCCCTCGTAGGACTTTACCCTCAAAACGGTGGCAGGAAGAACAAGCGCCATTCTACCACCATCTTTGAGAAACCTGTCCGCCAACAGCATGAAGTAGCCGTGGTATCCCAGCTGACCGTGAAGATAATCTTTGTAATCTTTGAACCGATCTTGTAAAACATTTTTGTACTCCTTTGGAATTCTTTCTTGCCGCGTAAATGGGGGGTTCATTATAACAACGTCACATGGATTCAGCTGAATATTGGATACATTTCCCTCTCCAACTTCAACAGTACCCTTCCGTTTAGGTGCTGGCATGAAAGAGTCTAGGTAGGCCTGACCTTCTATCACCTGCCGAAGCCCTGCTGCAGAGGGTATAATCCTTCCAGGTTTTAGTTCTGTAGAATCCCAGATGGCTATTCTCACTCTGTTCGTGAAATACTGGGGTGATTGAAGTGCAAGGTGAGATGCGGCCACACTGGCCGCAAACGGCATTACATCTATGCCCAAAAGATCAGCCCCCACGAATATCCTGTGTTTAGCTTCCGTGAAAGGCTCGTTCAATAATTCCTTCTTTCTCCTGTACGCAGCTACGAGCAACCCCCCGCTCCCAACCGCAAAGTCGGCTACTTGGGCATTCGGGTCTTCTATAGACAAGGAAGCTAAAAGTTCGGCTGCTAATACATTTGTGTAAAAGGCCGCCACGCTTTTTCTTGTCTCAAAGGGGATTAAATCGTGAAAAATAGTGCCTAGGAAGTCTCCACCAACTTTTTCTATGCTTAATCCTTTGATCACATTTACGATGAGTTTGATCTGGTCCACGAAGCTTTCTGGTATGTAAGGCGTTACATCGTAGAAGAAGATTGGCCTGTAGTTGACCTCAAGAACTTTGTTGAAATAGTCTCTCAAGTCTGAGGGTTTCCGGAGTCCATCTGGGTCGATCTCTTTGAAGTGTGGTCTCATTTTGGATAGAATTTGATAAAACAAAAGCTGGTTTACTAAGATAAAAGCGGCGGCAGATCTCAGATCCTCGATAGGATACTTTTTTTGCTCGTATTGGAGGATGTTCTCGAATACTCCCCTGCCACCAAAGAAACTCTCCAATTCGGAAGCTCCCGCGTACCTTAATCCGTTGCGGATATATGTGGCGGCTTCGCGGAGGGATTTGATGATGAATCCAATGCCCGGCTCAACGGGCTTGGTTGGCTCAAGGATGTATCCACTTAGTATTCCACAAATTTCATTTATTGTGCCCTCGTCTACTCTAAAGGGTCTAGGATCCTCGGGAGGAAAAATTGCAACTAGCTTAAACTTGTACTGATGGGCCAAATCTCTAATAGCTTCCAGCGGTGCCGGTTCCATAAGCTCCTTTGGATAAAGAAGAGCTAATCCTCCCCTTATCCCAAGATCCCCATGATGTTTGATGTAATCGTTCACTATCTTGCCAATGGCTTTGAGGAGGTCTGTTTCGCTAAATTTTGCCTCAAGAACGTAAGTGCCACCATTCTTGCAGATTAAGTCCGGCTTTCGGAGACCGCTCTGGGTTCGAATCTCTACAAACAGCTGAGCTTCTATTCCACATGCTTGGAGTTCTTCTGCTATGAGTGAAGTTATGGTGTCTTCGGTAGGCTTAGGAATCAAGGTTTATTCCTCCACCGCTATTTTGATTGCTGGATAGGCTCATACTTCTCCTTTTCCCGCCCACTTCAGGATCGGTTCTCCCATGCTTCCCTACTCTTTTTTTATCCAAAAGTTTAAATAAGACAATAGTTTCGGTTCTTTTCTTGAACTCTAGTTTATCCTCCCTGAGGCCACGGTTGGGCTATCGGAACATGCTAATAGTCCTAAGACTCACTACTGCCTTGGCCTAACCACCCCGTTTTCAATCACAAGTTTTCCTCACTCCTCCATTCGACTACCTTAATGGGACTCAGTGGTCCCGCGGGGGAGAGTTTCAGCGGCTTAACCGCGTTTGAACTCCCGACATTTACCGGAATCTCTCCGATTCTGTCGGTTTCAGCGCGGCCTGGGTCTACAGCCGACCACTCTAACCAGGCTGAGTTACCGCGGGACCGTTTTAAAATCTGGAATCTCCATTATTAAGGTTTCACCTCATTAAATGCAGGGGCCTTTTCCCGGGTCCACCGCTACCTCAACAGCGGAAAAGATTGATTTATATAGCGATGGGTGGATTTCGATGGTGATGTCGACCAGGATCATCTCGAGAAGCGGCTCAAAGCACACCCTCCTTCTCAAAAGCGGCATCGTCATCTTGATCCTCGCCACGGTCCTTCTGGTGACGTCTCCTGCACTCGCTCAGGCAAAGCCAGCAAAAGTTCTTGAAATAAAGGTCCATCAAGAACCGGGCGGGGTGACCAGGTTTGAGGAATATGTCACGCTGTCTCCTGAGCTAGGTGCCCCTCTAGGATCTTTCTACAAGGTCAATGTCTATGCCATCGGAGCCCGTGAAGGAATCGTCCTCGTTGACTGCGGCGTCGAGAGCCTGTATCCCGACCTCATGAGGGAAATCGATAAAAGATTTCCCAACCGGCCCCTCTTGGCAGTGCTGCTGACCCATGGCCACGCCGATCACGCCGGCGCCGGGCATTACTTCCTCGAGGCTGGTGTCCCGGTTTATGCCTCCGCGGCCGACGCCTATCTTATTCAGATGGGCATGAATTTCCCCGGGGTCCCCAGTGACTTCAGCTACACCGGATACACCCCGACCGGACTACTCTACGGTGGCGAGACGCTGTTTGGGCTGAAGGTGATCCCAACGCCGGGGCACACCTACGGCAGCCTGAGTTTCCTCGACACGAAGGGCAGGGTTCTCTTCAGCGGCGATACCACCCTCGCCTACGCGGAGGACGACCAGGGCCCGCTTGACCTGACCTATGAACTTGAGTACATGACGATGCTGGCCACGGACAAGGACAGCCTGCAGCTACAGATGAACTCCCTCAATCTACTGCTTGACCTGGTGAACCAGGGCGCGGTCAAAGCGATCCTGCCAGGCCACAACAAGACCTACCACGGCAAGGACGTGATCCCCTTCCTCCAGCACTCGATCGACTTGGTGGCACAGGCGCTGAGTCTCAATTAGTTCCGCCGGTGGGTGACCGGAGCCGCTTGTGCTCAATCATAAGACATCGGTCCATGACAGCATCAAGCCCGGCTTTTTCCGCCAGGGCAGCCGCGCTTTCATTGACTATGCCGAGTTGCATCCAGACGCCCCTGAGCTTACCGTGCTTTCTCTTCAGCTCGATCGCCTGCTTCACGATCGGCGGAATGTCCTGAGAGGGCCGGAAGATATCGATCAGCTCCATCTCCCTCTGGATCTCCTCAGGAATATCCAGAAGACTGGGGTAGCTTTTTTCGCCCAAGATCTCCTCCGCCGCCGGGTTGACCGGGACAATTCGATATCCGTGTCCTTTCAGGTAAGCTCCGACCTTGTACCCGTACTTGGAAGGATCTTTAGACATCCCGAACACGGCGATTGTCCTGACGCTAAGCAGCACCCCCAGCCCATCGTCATCTTTGACAACCATTGCGTCGGCCCGGTTCAGGCGTACATTTTCTCGGGCTCAACGCTGGCGGTCTTCTCGTAGTTCTCCGCAATCTCCCTCAGCTTCTCCCTTATCTCGTTGGCTCCTGCGATCAATTCCGAGGTGTCGATCTTGAGCCCGTGAGACCGGTTCAGCGCTTCGATGAGAACCGCGGCCCCCTCGGGGTCGGGGATGGTGGCCATCGCCGGAGTTAAGATCGCCGTGCCCTCTATCTTCCTCGTCAAGCATTCGCTGAGGATTGCCCCGGCGATGCCGTAGATGATCCCCTTTCTGAGCAGGTTTATCCCCCGGTCCTTGAAATAATCGCACTTGCCCAGCTCGGTCACGCAGAATGGCCTGCGCTCCGTGGGCAGTCCCGGTACCGGTATCCCCTCCAGAACCAGTATTTCCTTGGTGCCCTGCTTCTCGGCCCAATCGAGGAGCGCCGATGAAATTGAGTAGAGACCCTCCTCCTTCAGCGGGATCTCGCAGATCACCACGCAGATGTTGTCCTTTTTGCTGGCATGAATTCTGAAGGGGTGCCTCAGTTTTTCCTCCACAAATATCGCGACGGGGGGTAGGTGCTTTGACTTGACGTAGGCCACCTCCTCCATTTTAAGCTGGGTTATAATCTGATCCACGGCAATTGAGCCCACCAAGCCAGCCCCGACAAAGCCGGCGATGATCAGGGGGCTTTTCAGTCCCAGATCTTTGACCTCTACTATCTCAACCTCCGCGGCATCCAGGCTCTTCGCCATAGTTATCCCAAATTAACATTCACCGGCACTATTAAAGGCAATCAGTTAACGCCGCAGATCAGCCCAGAAACTCATGAAGCCGGCGGATGGCCTTCAGCTTCTCATCCCGCCCGCATTTTGCCCCTTCGATGGCGGCCCGGAGGATCTCGGTCGTCTTCTGATAGGTGGTCCTGTCTACCGGGAAGGGCACGCCATCCTTGCCTCCGTGAGCAAACGAGTAGCGGACCGGGTCCTTCCAAGAGGGCGGTTTTCCGCAGATCAAGGCAGAAACGAGCGCCAGCGCCCGGACCGCCGCCGGACCGATTCCCGAGATCGATATCAATTCCTCATAGTTCTCCGGCTGAAGTTCATAGGCCCGCTGCAAGGCAAGGACGGTCTGCTTCGGCAGCCCGGTTATCGTGTGCTCCCGCGGCATGATGAGCATGGGCATCTGCTTTCCCTTTTCCGTGTAATCGTCCAGAGAGCGCTGCCCCGCTTCCAGAACTTCAGCAAAAAGTTTTTTCGGGCCGTCGCACACCAGATCCACGCTTATCTTCCGGGCCTCCTCGCTTTCTCCGGCGGTCATGTCCAGCACCGTTTCCTCCCCGCGCTCGCCGATTATTCCCGAGTGCGGCTCCTCAACAAAGCTGTCCACCCCCTCGGAGAGCCAGTGATATCTCCGGGCAAAACTTTCGTTCATCCCCTGCTGGACCACCGCCCAGTTTCCCGCCTCGTCAACCAGAAAAGCGTGATGGTAGAGCTGGTAGCCATCCTGCACGCAGGCGTTGTCCACCTTTGCCGCCATCCTGCTGGCATATTTCAGTCCCTCAACTTTGGCGGTGGTGAGGGAAAAAACATCCGCCAGCCTTTGAATCTCCAGGGGCACGGATCTCGACACTTTTCCCTTGCCGCCGCACACGGCCAGCCCCAGCTCCTCGGGCTTCAGCGCCTCCTTCAGGGCACCGGTGAGCGTCGTGGTCAGTCCCGAGGAGTGAAAGTCAAAACCCACCACGCAGCCGAGCGATTGAAAGAAGAAGGGATCGGCCATCCTGCGTAAAAATTCCTCCGTCCCGTACTCCAGCACGATGGCTTCTGCAATGGCCCCCGACAGCCACACCATCCTCTGGAAGAGCCAACGCGGGCAGGACCCGTAGTGAAGGGGGAGTTCAGCCGTCCCGGTTCTTTTCACCCAATCACCCCTGAGAGTGTTATCTGGCCTGACAAGCCCATTTTAATGGTTCCCCTCACGATTTTTCTACTTTCACGAGGGGTGACCGAAACTAATTGGCCTTCGGTCGCCTAACCTGCCCTCCACTGGGGTGGTAAAGGAAAAAATAAAAAGTGGGGAAAAGCCCGCAGTCATTTTATGAGATGGTATCCCGCCGCCTTTTCCCTCGCCACGCGCTTGGCAAAGCCTTTCGCGACGAGCTCCATCAGTGCGTTGTTCACCATCCCCTTGGGAAGGCGGGCGGCGCGCATAACATCATCCGCCGTCTTCAGCACCTCAGGGCTTGTCGCACCCAGCTTTTTCAGCGCCTCGTAGACTTTCTGGGCATTGGGCGTCAATTCAGCCATAATATCACCTCGATTTCTGCTATTTTGTCGCCGATTGTCTTAAAAACACTTACTGTGGGGTTATTTAGCCCTTCCAAGTCGTTCGGACCGGACAGCTTCTTTGATCTTCAGCGCCATGTCAATCGCCGGCGAACGCATTGTCATATAGCTGGTCGAGATGATGTCCACCCCCGTCGCCGCGTATTCAGCGATGTTGTCCGGAGTGATCCCGCCTGAAGCCTCCAGGGAAACCCTTTTTCTCAGCCCCGCCTCTTCAAGCATTTTTATCGTGCGGGCTATCTGCTCCGGTGTCATATTGTCCAGCATCACGATGTCGGCCCCGGCCCGCGCCGCCTCCAAGGCCTCTTCCGGGCTGGTGGTTTCCACCTCAATTTTTCCCGACCCGACCCGCTGCTTGAACTTTCTCACCGCCGCGGTGATGGAACCGACCAGCTTCAGGTGATTGTCTTTGATCAGAACTTGGTCGCTTAAGTCGAACCGGTGCGGTGAGCCGCCTGCCACCGCAACCGCGCGCTTATCAAAATACCTCAACAGCGGCACCGTTTTCCTCGTTGCCGCAACAGTTACCCTGGGGTTCTCCTTTCTCGCTCGGTCGATCAGTTCCCGCGTCGCCGTGGCGATGCCGCTCATCCGCATCATCAGGTTCAGGGCCACCCTCTCGGCGGAAAGTATCTTCCTCGCCGGACCCTCCAGCTTTAAGATCACTTCACCGGGAGCAATTCTTTCACCATCACGGCGCACAATTTTTACGCTGACGCCCACCTCCCGGAAAACCATCGCTGCCTCCCTCACCCCGGCCAGCACCCCCTCCTGCTTGGAGATGACCTCGGCCCTCGCCCGGAGCCTGGGGCTGATGAGGGTGTTTGATGTCACGTCTCCCCGTCCCAGGTCCTCGGCAAGCATCTCCCGGATCTTCTTTCGAAGATTTTCCTCAGTCACGGGTGGCCCTCCCGGAAAGCTCCAGCATCCTTTCCGTTGCCCGGCGGGCTCTCGCAGCAATGTTCTCCGGGACCGTCACAACGTGTTTCAGGTCGCGCAGCGATTCATACAGCTTCTGCAGGTTGTGTTTTTTCATCTGCAGGCAGACCGCGGTCTCCCGTGCCGGAATAAACTCTTTCCCCGGAAACTCTCGCCTGAGCCGCTCCACCATCCCTATCTCGGTGGCGATGATGAACCTTTTCGCCGGAGACGCCTTGGCCCGGATCAGCATCTGGCTGGTGCTGCAGAGGTGACTGGCCAGCCCCTGCACCTTGGGATCACACTCGGGATGGACCAGCACCTCGGCGTCGGGGAATTCTTCCTTCTTGAGGAGAATGTCGGCGGGGGTAAACATCCGGTGGACATAGCAGTAGCCGAAGTCAGGCAACGGGATGATTTTCTTGTCAGTTCTCTGCTGAACATACCAGGCCAGGTTTTTGTCGGGGCCAAAAATTATTTCCTCCTCATCAAGGGCGTTGACTATCTGGGCAGCGTTGGCCGAAGTGCAGACAACGTCGGCTTCGGCTCGTGTCTCGGCAAGAGTGTTGATGTAAAGGACCACGGCAGCTCCCGGATTTTTCGCCCGAGCCTCGCGGACCATCCCCGGTGGCAGTTGCGCGGCCATGGGGCAACGTGCCTCGGGGTCCGGTATCAGCACCGTCTTGTCCGGATTCAACATCGCCGCGGTCTGGGCCATAAAGTCAACACCAGCGAAAACCACCACCCTACCCTTCACCCGGGTGGAATACCTGGCCAGGTCCAGGGAGTCGCCGATGTAATCCGCGAGTAACTGAATCTCCTCCCGCTGATAATTGTGGGCCAGAATGATCGCCTCCCGCTCCGCCTTCAGCCTGAGTATCTCCTCCCGCAACTGAACCGGATCCATCTCAGCACCTGTGGAACCTGGGCTTCAGATGATATTAACTATGTGCCAACTTTGACGGTTTCACCCAGATTTCTCAAAGTCCGCGCCGCCGAGAGTGCAGCCAGATAGCTGGTCCGGGGGGATTCGGGAAACGGGACATTGATGGACTTGGCGATCAGCTCACCGGATTCTCCTCGGGCCCTGATCTCGTGAATATTTCTCCTGATTCTAGGGTCGGCGATGATCGTCACCATGGTCCGGTCAAAACCGACGCCGGCCAGGCTCAAAGTTGCGGCAACGTTAACGCTCGCCGGAAAGGCTTTCACCGCTTCACGGGCCGGACCTGTGAAGATGATCTTTGGAGCCCGCAGCCCGGTCAGTTTTATCTTTTTCTTTTTGAGGTATTCATTGCCCCTAAAAGCGGACGGTGGTTTTCTGGTAATCAGCCTGACCTCCTGGACCTTACGCAGAGATAGGGATTTTACCCCATCAATCCCGATCACCGCCCCGGAGGGAATGTAGATTTTCCTGCCGAGGCGCCTGGCCTCCGCCCGCAGTTCATCGAGGAAATTTTTGTCAGAGAGGGCCCCCACGCTCAGGATGAGGAGGTCCTTACCGGAACTGATGATGCTGAGCGAGTAATCCCTGACCGCCCCTTGGGAGGCGGCCTCCACAACCAGCTCCGCGCTTCTGTCGCGGTAAATTTCAGCGGCGTCGTTCAAAATCTTTGGTCTGGAACTCAAGCCGGACGCCAGTCTCTGACTGCAGCCCCGCCTGAGGTCGTAAACCCAGACAACCTCAACATCGCCGGCCTCTCCGGCCTCGATCATCCGGGCCAAAGCAGTACCGATGGCGCCACAGCCGATCAGACCGACTTTCATCATTTCCCCAGAAATCCCATCTGCTGCCACCGCTTAACCTTTTCCGTCGATAAGGCTTTGGGACTAATCTTGGAGTTCAGAAACCTGGTTCAGAATTTTTCGTTATCTGACCGCATACCTGAGGAGACCGTTACAAGTCTGCTTGAAAGCTTGCCTTCAATGTTCAGACGCGTTTTGCAGCGGGTTTAACCCCTGCTCCATGGCCTTGAGATAGGGCTTGACCCCTCGCTTGATTAATCCGATGAGAACCCGCTGCAGCATGATTCTGTGGACCAACGATCGAAACTCCTCCCTCGCCAGTTCATCGATCCAGTTCAGGTCGTGTTTCACGCAGGCAGCCAGCAACTTCCAGTGCTCCGGGGTCATGTCGTTGACCGTGAAAGGTTTTTCCTTATCCAGCACCCCCAGCGGCACGAAGAAAAGGGGGACGATGAGTGACTTACAATCCTTTAAGTCCTCCACGAGCTCAACCGTCCTGATCACATCCTCCTCAGTCTCCCCGGGCAGCCCCATGATCAGGGTCGAGCAGGGCACCCAGTGGTTGTCATGCAGCAGCTTATGGGCCTCCACCACCACTTCCGGCCACTGCTCCGGCTTGAATGGAGCCACTTTGGCCCTCATGTGTTTTTCTATGAGACGCGGGGACCCGGTTTCTATCCCGACTTGGCCGGCGATCCACGGCACCTTCTTATTGGGCACCTCCATCAGCTCCTTCAGCCCCTTTATCAGCGCCGGTTTTGCCATGACCGAGGCGAAGGCGAAATGAGAGATGTAGGCTCCCCATCCCGTGGTCTCTTTCACCTTCTCAAACAGTTCCAGCACCTTGGTTTCATCCGGCATTATTCCTTTCGCCCCATATCTCAGCACATCTTCGGCGTGCAGGAGAATTCGGTCAAGTCCAGCATCCAGGTTTACCCTTACCTCCTCCAGAATTTTGTCGATCGGCCGGCATCTGTAGTAACGAAGGGTGGGAACGCAGAACTCGCAGCCCCTGCCGCAGCCCCGGGCTATTTCAACGATCCCGTTTATCGTGGGGCGCTTTATGGAGGGGATTTCTTCCACCGGCACCACCTCTCCCTCGACCACTCCGGGCAAACTCTCGCCGTTCAGGGCCTTTTCAAAAATTTTTACCGCGGTCCTTTCCCCCTCTCCGATGACAACGCAGTCAATCCCCAGCTCCCTGCGCACTGATTCCTCCCTCAGCTGCCAGGCCCCGGGACCACCGACTATCGTCTTTAGCCCTTTTTCCTTAATTATCGGATCCTGGAGCAGCTTCCGGAAAAAGACGGCGGAATAGGTTTCCCGACCCATAAGTCCGGAAAAAGTGCTGGAGGCCGGGCCTATCCCCAGCGGGTCGTTTGAAGTGATGCCCAGAACTTTGGTGCCGTCATCGATGACCTTGTCCAGATGGTCCGGGTGGGCAACCGCGACATCAAAGCCCCGCTCCAGAAGTGCCGCCTCAATCTTTCTGGTGCCCCCCGGCGCATATTTCACTATGCCGCCCTTCTGAGGAACCGGCGGGCAGACGACCATCCGGTAAAGCCACTCCGGAACTATTTTGGGAGCGCAGGCGGCGAAGCCAATGAACTCGGAACCGCGGTAGTCGCTCATCAGGGAGTACTCCGCAGTTAACACTATCTCGCTCATCTACAACCCCCCGGAAAATCAAGTCGAGGGCCCCTCCTATCCTTTCAGATTGTTAAGCCGTCTGAGTATTTCCCTCCTCACCGCGCGGAAGAAATCATCGGAATGAAGCCGGAAGTAGCGGTAGGCCAGCCTGCCCCTCTCGGTGACCGAGACCTCCCTTTGTATCAACTTTAACTCGAGCAGGGTCTTCAGATGGGCTTTCACGGCCCGCTGGGACCTCTTTGTTCCCGCGACGATCTCGGCCACGGAAAGCTTCTTTTCGGTCCGGGCCAGAAGACCCAGGATTCTTCTGCCCGTGGCCTTTATTCCCAGAATGTCAGCGGCTTCATAAATTCTGCTCAGCTCGCCCCTGGCCTCCATAACCACCACCGAACGATAATGAGCTGAATGTTGCTTATAAATTCATACGTGTGCAAAAATATTTGCACTGGAGCCTGTGGTCAACTATTTTAGCAGCCCCCGCTGAAATGATGCTGAAGGTGGAACTGGATGAAAGCCGTGGTGATCCCGAGGATCGCTCCAATTGAGGAGAAGCCGCTGGAGCTGGTGGACCTACCTGACCCCATCCCCGGTGAAAAAGAGGTCCTGGTGAAAGTTTCCGCCTGTGGTATCTGTCACACCGAGCTGGATGAAATTGAGGGGAGGGTTCCTCCGACGAAATTTCCCGTGGTTCCCGGGCATGAGATCGTCGGGAGAGTGGAAAAACTTGGTCCGGGGGCGTCAAGGTTCAAGGTAGGCGATCGCGTGGGGATTGCCTGGATCAACTGGGCCTGCGGGCGCTGCCACTTCTGCCTCAAAGGTGAGGAAAATCTGTGTGAGGAAGCACGATGGACGGGAAAAGATGCCGACGGAGGTTATGCCCAGTACACCGTTATCTCCGAGGATTTCGCCTACCCGATTCCCGCAGCATTCACCGACTTGGAGGCGGCTCCGCTCCTTTGTGCCGGCGTCATCGGCTACCGGGCATTGAAGCTTTCGGGGATGAAGGACGGCAGGGTTCTTGGCCTTTATGGTTTTGGGGCTTCGGCCCACATCGTCATTCAGGTGGTCAAGCACCTTTATCCCCGCGCCAGGGTCTTCGTCTTCACCCGGCCCAACCAGCTCCAGCATCAGGAATTGGCCCGGAGGCTGGGGGCCGACTGGGTGGGGGCCACGGGAGAAACCCCTCCGGCAAGGCTCGATTGCGCCATCGATTTCACTCCCGTGGGGGAACCGGTGCGGGAAGCGCTGAGAAACCTGCAAAAGGGGGGAAGGGTGGTGATCAACGCGATTAGAAAAACCACGCCCATTCCCGAGCTGAACTATGCGGAGCATCTCTGGTGGGAAAAGGAGCTGAAAAGCGTTGCCAACGTGACCCGAAGGGATGCTCAGGAGTTCCTGTCCCTCGCCGCCGAAATTCCCATCAAGCCAAAGATTCAGAAGTTTTGGATGGAGGAAGCAAACGAGGCCCTGATCCTGCTCAAGCAGGGAAGGATAAGCGGAGCCGGAGTTCTGTGCATAGCGGAGTAACCCGGCCACTGTTAGATAAACTATACTAAAGATGAAGGACATATCGAAGAATTGATGCTGGAATCCTTGCTCAAATGTATGCTGGAGAGGAGGTGGAAAACCGCCATCTTCAGCGTCACCTCCGCCTGCAACTGCAGATGCTCGATGTGCAACATACCCAACCTGCCACTTCAACAACCCGACCCCGCCACCGCCTTTGCCATCCTGCGCCAGTGCGTGGAGAACAGGGTCGCCATCCTGTCCCTCACCGGCGGGGAGCCTTTTCTTTACCCCCACCTGCCTGAGCTGGTGAGAAGAGCCCACCAGATGGGGATCTTCGTGCATATCGCGACAAACGGAACCCTGCCCGAGAAGATTGCCCAGGTCGGGGGGCATGTGGACGCCATCGGTTTCAGCCTCGACAGCCACATAAGCGCGGAGCATGACAGCAACAGGGGGCACAACAGGGCCTTCGAAAAATGCCTGAAAAGCGTGAAAATTTGCGGCGAGCTGGGGATAAAGTCCTTCGCCAACACCCCGCCGAACCGTTACATCATTGACAGGATCGAGGAGTACGTCGGTTTTGTCAACGACGAGCTGGGGATTCCCGTGGGCTTTTGCTATCCGGAAACTCACGGAGGGGACTATTTTGCTACCTGCGAGAGCGTCATCAGCGATCTGAGGGCGGAGCAAATAGCATCCTTCTTCTCCGCGGCGCTGAGGCTAAAAAAGCAGGGCTACGACATCGTCAACAGCGACATCTTCCTGAGGGAAGCTGCCGCGTATGCCCGAGAAAATTTTGAAAGGGTGAGCCGCTGCGGCGGGGGGCGCGTCGTCTACTGGATCGACTGGCTCGGAAAGGTTCATCCCTGCTTTAACAAGCGAACGGTTCTGAATAAAAACGGGATCTGGGAGAAATACGACCCGAAGAACTGCAACGAGTGCTTCGTTCAGTGCTTCAGGGAACCATCCTCCTTCGTTTACAATCTTCCCCATTCCCTCAGAGAGCTGAGGACCTGGAAATCCCTTTTTTAGAGGAAGGCGGGGCTGAAACAGCCTTTTGTTAGGTGGTGGAGCCGCTGGTAGAGAGGAACTTGAAACTCAAGTCTAAGATATTTGAGATCGACAGCGCTGTGGCTGAGATTAAAGATGAGGGCGTCAAAAAGTTTTTGCGCCTATCTTGCCTCCCCCTCCGAGTCTGTTTTTCCTGAAGCCCGGTCACATCTAAATATTCTGCGCATAATAACGTAATCCGATGAAACCATGCTAGCAGAAACTTTGATTATCCTAAAAAAGATAAAAAAGGGAGATCTGGACAGGAGGATGCTCAAGCCCGGGATAATCGCTGAATTGGGTGGTATAAATTCCTATGAGCTGATGACGGCCATGAAGGATGGGAGCTGCCAGTTTCGGTTGCGTGTCAGGTGTGATGAAAAATGAAACTATTGAAAGTTATTCTTGTTATGACGCTTATCGCCTTGGTCGCTGTTGCCGCCTACATAAGCGCTGGAACTGGAGACGGAGGAAAAGCAATGGGCAATGCTCCAAACTTTATGCTCACAGATACAGATAACAACAGCTTTAGTCTTTTAGATTTCCGCGGTAAAGTGGTGGTTCTTGACCTAATGGCAACTTGGTGCGGGCCATGTGTGCATGAAATCTCGCAATTGAAGGAGGTTCAACAACATTATACCAACAATATAATTATTTTATCTATCAGTGTTGGGGGCGAGTCAGTTCGGGAACTTGAGGATTTTAAAAATGAACAAGGAGCTACTTGGCGATTTGCGGTTGACACAGATGATGTCGCTACGAAATATGGTGTCCTTTACATCCCTAAAATTATAATAATTGACAAAAACGGAAACATCGCGTTTACCAATGAAGGCTTGACTTCTTCAGCCACTCTAATTGAGAAAATAGATGAGCTGCTCTAGGTGGGACCACAAATGGATTTTGCAAGCATTACATTTGCGTTTTTCGCAGGCATGGTGGCCTTTCTTTCGCCTTGCTCCTTTCCCCTGCTCCCCGCCTACATCTCATACTACTTGGGGCTGGAGACCTCTCCGGGAAAAGGCCGGGGCGTCGATGTACTAAGGAAAGGGATCCTCGGAGGAATAGCTTGTGCAGTTGGCGCCATCTTGGTTCTTAGTCTAATAGGCGTTGGAGTTTCGGCATTCGGGGGCGCGATCAATCCCCACATCCCCATGATGGAGTTGATTGTCGGTGCATTTTTGGTTATAATGGGGACAATAATGCTCTCAGGCGCTCCCATGGGCTTTCACATTAAAATTAAGGCGAGCACCCGTCGAGGTTACACGGGCCTATTTGGTTTTGGGATACTCTACGCACTAGCAACTGCTGGATGCGTCGCCCCAGTTTTCCTCGGAGTTGTTTCTAGGGCGGTCACGAGTGGGTTCGCCGGGGGAATGGTGATATTTCTGTCGTATGCCTTGGGACTCAGCCTGCTGCTCATCCTCGTCACTATACTTGTCGCCAGCGCAAAGGAAACAATGATGACCAAATTGACGCGAGCGATGCCGTATGTGGGGCGAGTCGGAGCGCTTATATTGATCGCGGTGGGCATTTACCTCATTTGTTATTACTTCCTAACATTTTCTTAGCAGACAGAGGCTCGTTTCCAATAATTAGTGTTGTGATAAAAAATTTCTGTATTGCATTTGGGGCTGACGAGGGGTGAACAATCCCAAAAGGTGATGTGGAATGCTGCCTATAGTCGACCACCCAAGCGTGTGAGTTTTGGCTGTCTATTTTTGGAGAGGTTTTTCGAGGCCTCAGCGGAGGCATTTTGGAGAGTACGTAACGGGATTAATGGTGTGCCAGAACCGAACCGTGCAGGGGATCAACAATAACTTCTTCGCCCGCTGCGACCAGAGCGCATAGAAACGCTTCCATCTCTTTAATTATTGAATTTTGGCAATTTTAGCCTTTAAAACCTCAGACGATGGCCTTACACTTCAGGGTGCCCCGGAACATAGGCGAGAAACGGATCTCCCAAATTCTCTCCAGGCTCATGAAAAAGGCGGGGATAATTTCGCCGGTGGACCCGTATAAGGTGAAGGTCCATTCCCTGCGCAAGTTCTTCAAGACGCAGCTTCTGGCCCTCGGAGTCCAGCCGGATTACGTGAACTGCATGATGGGCCACACTATTGACACATATCACGACGTGCAGAGCAAGGGGATCGAGTTCCTCCGCGGGATCTACACAGCTGCAAACCTCACCCTGGAGCCGAGGCAGAAGCTCACCAAGTTGGATCAGCTGAAGATATTCGCCTAAGGGCTGGGGCTGAACCCGGAAAGCGTTATCATGGCCGGGGCCTTCGCCGAGCCCCACCGCTTTGTGGTCGAGCCCGAGCGCGTTCAGGCCGAGGCCCTCAGCCGCGCCATAACGGATAGCCTGAAGAGCGAGGTTCTGCAGGAAATTTTGCCCATTTTGTCGCAGGATTCGAGGCTAAATGTTGGTGGGGCCGCTGGGATTTGAATTCCTGGACCGAGGCTCAGCATCGGTCTCCCAGGTCACCAGCACCCCAAGCTGAGAGGCTAGACCAAGCTACCCCACGGCCCCCAAAGGATTAACGTCACCTTATTATAAGAGAGTACTCCATAGCGCCCAATCGTCTCTTTCGCCCGATGTTGATCCCAGGCCTCCCACCGGTGGTTGTGCCGATTCTACGATCTCAGCAGGCGCAGGATGTTTTCGTGGGTCTCGGCCGGCGGTGGGACCGTGTTCACCACGTAGACCTCCGACCGCTCCAGAAAGCTCTTGAAAAATTTTTTCCTCAAGTTCATTTTTCTACGATCTTTCACCAGCTGATGGGGATTGCAGAAATCGTTGGCGATGAGGTAGTCCAGTCCCTCCTCCGGGGAAACCTGGTAGACCTCCCTCCCGTCAGAACTGTCCCTTTTCAGGAGTATGACCTTTTTTATCGTGGTCATGGGTACCACCCCACCAGGTCCCACGATCCACCTCACGTTCACCACCGCCCGTCCCTTTTCATCAAAGTGCGAGCGCTCCACCAGCGGCAGGTATTCTCCCCAGATTTTTCCGATGTCGGCCTCAATGTAGCAGTTTTTCTCGGAACCGAAAGCCAGATGGCCCCGATCAAACAAGCGCACGAAGAACCAGTCATCCGAGACCAGCCTCGCCTCCGGGTGCCTCAGCAGGCCCCAAGAGTGCGTCGTCTTCCCCGTGCCCGAGGGAGCGATGATGCAGACGCCATTGCCGCCGAAGTCTATCGCCGCCCCGTGAACGGAGTAAATTCCGTGTTCATCTTCCAGCACGTCACCGGCCACGGCAAGCGCGATGCTTTTCACCCATCCGTAGTAATTCACGTTGGTCAGAAAAGCCGTGTTCGTGTATGGGTCGTACTTAACGTTTAGCCCGCCCTCCTTCTCCTGCAGCACCACAAGGCGTCCGTGCGAGCGGATGTTCTCGTCCATCGTGTAAAAATTTTCCTCCCATTTGTCCTTTATCTCCTCGATTTCCGTCAGCAGCTTTATGCAGCAGCCGTAGATGTTAGCCTTCTTGGTGTAGAGGTAGCGAGGGAGGTTGCGGTCGAACAGCTCGTCCTTCTCCTCTGGTGTGATCAATTCAACTTTGTACGATGCCATCGTCCCCGCCCCGTCAACTTTTACCTTGGCCGGGAATACCCCCAGGTCTCCAAGGCGCGCTTCAGCTCCCGGTGGCTCTCCGCGTACTTAGTCAGGGAAACGCCGTCGAGGGTGGCTTCAATGGCCTGCCGGAGCGCCATCGCTCCCGCGCGGCCGCCATCGGGATGGCCCCAGACGCCACCGCCGGCCTGAATCAGGATATCCCTGCCCAAAAGCTTCATCACCTCGGGCACCAGTCCCGGATGAAGCCCGCCGGAACTTACGGGAAAGACGGGCTTAATCCCGCACCAGTCCTGAGGCAGTATCTCTCCCGATCCCTCCACCCTGTCGCTGGTGATCTCCTCCTTCAGGGTGAGCACCTCCTCCTTGGGCGACTCCAGCTTGCCCACCACCGTGCCCACGTGTATCTGATCCACGCCCTGCAGCCTGGCCACCTTGGCAACCACCACCATCGACATGCCGTGCTTCCGGTTTCTGGTGAAGGCGGCATGGAAGGCCCGGTGGGCGTGAATGGCTAGGCCAAGGCGCTCGCACTCCTCACGCAACGTCTGCACCGCCGCCCAGCCAGCGGTGAGGATGTCCACCATCACATATTCACCGCCCAGTTTTTTCACCAGGTTGGCCCGCCTGAGCATCTCCCTGGTCTCGGCGGTCACGTTGATGAGGTAGCTCTTCTTCTCTCCCGTCTCCTTTTCCGCCTTGTCCCTCATCTTGAAGGAGAGCCTGGCCCGCCTCTCAAACTGGTTAAAGCTCTGGCTGGAAAGGTTCTCATCATCCTTGAGCAGATCCAGCCCGCCCAGCCAGGCCTCGTAGCCGGCCGCGGCGTGCTCCTCGCTGCTCATCCCCACCTTCGGCTTCGGCACGGTGACCGTCAGCGGCCGGTCCTTCACCCCGAAGATCTTCCTTATCCCCTCAATGCCGAACTGTGGCCCCGGGAAAGACTTTATCAGCGCCGGTGGAAAGCTGACATCCTCCAGCCTGAGGTTTTTAATGGCTTTCATCCCGAAGATGTTGCCCGCGATGGAGCTGAGCACCTGGGGCATGTTGCCGGCCTCGAAGAGCTCCACTGGGTAGGCGACCTTCACCCATGGTTTTCTGATGAAAAAGGCCTTGGCCATGAGCCTTCTCTTCTCGGGCGTCATCGTCGTCAGCTTGGTCCAGGTTCCGATCGAGCTCTCGGAAGCGATTCTCCCGACTGCCTCCGCGATGCTGATGCCCCTGGCCGGCTCGACCCGGAAGAGGGCGATCAGGTCATCGCTTGAGGGCCGGTAATCTGCGTCAACAAAATCCAGATACCACTCGGTTGTCATGAAAGAAATTGCGTCGCCTCAGGGTAAAAATCCTACTATTTCTTGAACTTGGCTATCTCATCGGAGAAATCAACGCTGGTTAAAACGGCCGTCCTGCAGCAGTAGCGCTTCAGCCCCAAATCATCCAGGACGCGGGCGGGATCCTCCCCCCTCTTGACCCGCTCCTCGAACTTATCGTATTTGTCAGCGAGCAGCTTGCCGCAGGTGAAGCAGCGTACTGGTCTCATTTTTAACACCTCAACGGTAGCTCTTCTGGAACTTGGCCCTCGCTCCGGGACCTCCCGGCTTCTTGGTCTCCTTGAACCTCACATCGCTTTTTACCAGCGTCCAGTCGTATTGTTTGAAGATCTCGCGAACCTTGGCATCTTTCGTCCACTCAAAGAGTCCGCGGGCTATCGCCGTCCGGGCAGCCTCCGCCTGGCCCATGAACCCTCCGCCCTTGACCTCGACCTCGATATCGACATCCCGGGTCAACTCCGGGACCAGCTGAAGTGGCTCCAGGATCTTCAGCCGGGCCAGCTCCGGTTCGAAAACGTCCAGCGATCTCTTGTTCACTATGATCCGGCCCTTTCCTGGTCTGATCTTTACCTTGGCCAGAGAGGCCTTCCTCCTTCCAATTGCGATTACCGTCTTCATCAGAATTTCCCTCCCAACAGCCTGCTCAGCTCACCAACCCTGATAAAGCGCCTGGAACTGAGTTCCGCCAGGCTGGCCTTGGGCACGGTGGTGACCTCCTTTCCCGAAAACTCCTCAGGAACACCAACATAAACGCGCAGCCTGCGGTAGGCGGCCATTCCTTTGGGCTTATCGTAGGGCAACATCCCCCGCACCGCCCTGCGCACGATGTCCTCCGGGCGCTTGGGATGAAACGGGCCCTTTCGAGGATTGGCGATGTTTCTCGTTTCCAGCCAGGCTTTGTAGGACTCCAGAGTCGCCTCCTTTCTTCCCGAGATGATCACCTGCTCCGCGTTCAGCACGATGACCTTTTCCCCTTCCAGCAGCTTTTTGGCTGCGAAGCTGGCAAGCCTGCCCAAAACCAGATCCCTTCCATCGATGATGATCATCCTCTCACTCCATCAGCTTTACTTCCTTGCCCGTCGGGTTCTCCTCCAGCAGCTGCTGCAGGGTCAGGACGCTGCCACCGGCCGCAATGATCTTCCGTTTCGCCGCCGCCGAGAAAGTCAGCGCCGCAACCCTGACCGGATGGTCTAGCCTTCCCGCGGCCAGCACCTTGCCGGGAACCGCCACGGTGCTCCCATTCTCGGTATAGCGGTTGATCTGACTCAGGTTGACCTCGGCGCGAGATCTCCGCGGACGCTCGAGCCTCTCGGCCATCTCCAGCCAGATCCTCGCCTGCTGCTTTTTCCCCTGCTCGCGAAGCAACCGCAGCAGCTTCCTCAGCTGTGGGTTGGTTGGTCCCGTGGGCTTTGGCATATTATCAGCTTTTCAACCTTATCTGCTCACCCAAATAAATACTACGGTTGCTGCCGGCAGCCCGCTGTTCCACCGCGGAGCTGAGGGCGATGGTGCCTCACTTTTCGGCCTGAGTCGCCCCGCTTTCCGGAGACTCCGCCTTGGCCGCCCCCCTCTTCTCCATCTCTCCCGCCAGGTTCAGCGCCCCGACAACAATGAGGTAAATTCCCACCAGCCAAGATATCAACGCTGGAAAGGCGATGATCAGGGCCCCGAAGATGATCATCAATATCGCCGCCGCCAATCCCTGGATCCCCACCCTTTGGAGCAGTTTTTCTGGTGTCTCCATTACCTTCACCTCCACTATTTTTCCGACCTCGCCGACAAAAAAGCTTCTGGTTGGATCGCGTTCACTACCCCGTCCAGGTGGGGCATTTCTCACTGGTCGCAGAGGGCACCCATAAAGTTACTTAAGCAGCTGGATCAAGATTTTCTGGAAAGTAAATGCAGCTCAGGATCATCAGCACCGCGGGGGTACCGAGCTTCCTCCAGCAGAGGCTGCCGCCAAAACTGGTGGAGATCTTCAGGCCTCATTTCAACGGCTGCTTGTTAGATTCGGTGGACGACCCGCTACTTGTGGCGTACGACGCGAGGCGGCGGCAGTACCGGGCCGATGTCATCCTCCGCCATCTGGTGAAGGAGACCACGGGTGGCGTGACCCTCGTGATCACCGGCCTCGATGTCTACGTCCCTGACCTCAACTTTGTCTTCGGGCTGTGCTCCGGGCGGGCGGCGCTGGTGTCGATCCGCCGTCTGGATCCCGCTTTTTACGGGATGCCGCCGGACCGGGATGTGCTGTGGGGGCGAACCCTCAAAGAAGCCGTCCATGAAATCGGCCACGCCTTCGGCCTCAGCCACTGTCCCGATCCAGGGTGCGTCATGAGCTTTTCCAACAGCATCCTTGATGTCGACAAAAAATCTCCCAACTTTTGCGGGAGGTGCCGGGACAAGCTGTTCACCTCCTGAGCCCTCTCGTTATCCCTTGACCCGTCTCAACCGGATTTTGAGGTGGGCGCGCGCAGCGATGTCCCCCGCCAGGTTCCCCTGGTTCTTTGCCACCTCGAGCAAATTGGCGCTGCCCACGTAGCAGACCGTCTCCCCGACCCCGACCTCAGCAAAAGTCCTCACGAACTTGGCGATCAGCTTTTTCCCCTCGATGTCCAGTTCCAACTCATCACCGACCCCGGCGAAGTTTTCGATGAGCTCGCGATCGATGTTGGTCAGGATATTTCCGAAAACGTCGATCAATAAAACCTCGCCGACCATTTCACCACCCTCAATTTTGGGGCGGGGCAGCTCCAGCCTTTTCATCCCCGGCAGCCCTGGCCCCACCTCTGCAGGGGCAATTCCCCGGCTCAGGTGCGCTGCGACGGGGGCGAAAACATCCCGCCCGTGGAAGGTGGAAGAGATCTCGTCCCTCATCAGCTTCTTGTTGGTTAGCTCCCTGATCTCCCTCACCCCGAACCGCTCCGCCACCAGGGTGAAGATCCCGTTGTCGGGGCCGATGAAAAACAACCCGTTCTCGGTCGTGAGCAGGATGCTCTTCCGGCTCGTCCCCACCCCCGGGTCCACCACCGCGACGAAAATGGTGTTCTTCGGAAAGGTCTCCGCGGCATGAGCCAGCGTGAAGGCCGCCGTTAAAACATCGTGCCTGGGGACCTCGTGAGTGATGTCCACGATGACCGCGTTTGGATTTATCGAGAGTATCGCGCCTTTCAGCGCCCCCACGAAGTAATCTTTTGTCCCCAAGTCAGACAGCAGGGCGATGACCGGCATCTGCAGATCCACCGAGCTAAAATCCACCGTTTGCTAATTAGACTTTTCTGGGACCGGCAGCTGCCATCACAGCCGCGGATGGAGAGACCGGAGCGGAGACAGGCCCCACGGGATTCAGGTGGTGCGAGCAAAATCAGCGGGGAGCCCCACCGCCCGCCCCTTTAAACGTTCCATGCGCTCCTCCATATGGCGCGGGATTGAAGGAAACAAGACACCCAGCAGCGCCCTCAGCTCCTCCACCGAAATCTCACCCTTGCACTCCGGACATCTGACTAGCTCGATCTCCTTGCCGCATCTGGGACACTCCATCTTGACACCAATTAAAGAAAGCCAGAACAAATGAAAAATAACTTTTGCCAGAATGGCCCTTACAATTTCGGTGTGGTGCAGGGGGTGGGATTTGAACCCACGAAGGCCTTAGCCACAGGGTTCTAAGCCCTGCTCCTTAGACCTGGCTCGGATACCCCTGCCCTAAAAAATCTCTCCGCCGATGGATTAAGCTTTGACCCAGCTAGCCCCAGGCATCGCGCTGAGCCATCCTTTCATAGCGGGCCTGCTTTTTCCCCTTTTTGTAGCAGCTCTTGCAGTAGCTCTTCCCCATCGTTTTCTTAGCACAGCCACGATGCATCTCGGCGCCGCAGCCAGCGCATTTCACCGTCGGCGGCTCCAGCGGCTTTCCGCAGACAGCGCAGTTGGGCATGAGTCCACCTAATCCAACAGCTGGCTCCGGGCATATAAAGTCTAAATGGTGTCCCCGGCTTCATTCGATGGGAATTCTCTTGGTCTTTACTGGCTTCAACAGCGGGGCAATTATCTCCAGCAGGCCCTCCACATCGTAATACTTTGTTTTTATCCTGTTCGTGTCGACCGGAAGCTCCAGCTTGTAACAGGTGGCAAAAACAACGTCGTCGCGAGGCGCCTTGATGCAGAACCCCTTCTTGGAAAAGCTCAGCTCGATGTTCTCCTTTTTCACCCGCGGCAGTTTAACGTGAATCTCGTACCTCTGGCCGCTGTGATAGTGGGCGCATATCTCCGGCGCCACCATGGGCAGCTTCACCATTCTGTTACCCAAACTCACTCTCAACGGCTGTTTTTAATCTTTGCCCTCTTTCTCCGCCAGCATCAAAAGCTATAAAGGCGGCCTGGTGCCCAGCTCCACCGCGACGTTTATCCTGGAGTTGTTTCTGACCACGGTGAAATTGACCACCTGTCCCGGGGTGGTGTGCTCCTCCATGTAGCTCAACAGGTCATCGATGGTGATGATGCGGAACCCATCGATGGCTATCAGGATGTCACCGCCGATGGTCACCAGCGCCCCGCTGCTGGTCATAATTTGCTGGGTGCCGCCGCGCAGGCCCGCTTTGTCAGCCGGGCCACCGGGAACAACCGAGGCGATCAACCAGCCGTAGGTCACATCTGTTTTCATTGCCTTGGCGATCTCGTAGCTCATGTCATGACCCATCGCGCCCAACCAGGGGTGCCGGGTGTAGGTCCCCGTCGTTACCAGCGATTCTATTTCGCGCAGGATGGTGTTAGAGGGCACCGCAAAGCCCAGCCCCTGGGAGTCGGCCACAATTGCTGTGGTGATCCCGACGACCTGCCCCCGGTAGTTCAGCAGCGGGCCACCGGAATTGCCCGGATTTATGGGCGCGCTGGTCTGAATGATGTTCGCGATGGAATAGTTGCCAATCGTTGATTCCTGCAAGGTGCGCCCGAGCTGGCTGACAATGCCGACCGTCATGGAACCGGTGAGGCCGTAGGGATTTCCCACCGCCACCACGGTGTCACCAACCTTCAGCGTTGAGGAGCTGACAATTTCCAGGGTTTTGATCTCGGTATTGGGAGCACTGGTTGAAAGCACGGCGAGGTCGGCGTAGGGGTCGGTTCCCAGCACCGTCGCCGGATAGGTGTTCCCGTCCCTGAAGGTCACCGTTATTTCATTGGCCCCGTTGACCACGTGGAAGTTGGTGATTATCACCGGCTGGCCCTCAAAGTTGTACAGAAAACCTGAGCCCTGAACCACGCCGCCCACGACGACACCGCGGATCACCACCACGGCGTCTTTGACCTTCTCGTAGAGATCGGAGAGGGAGAAGTTGTCCTGCACCACGTAAATGACGTTTTCCTTTCCCAGCTCCGCGATCTGGTTTCTGAGTGAAGAAAACTGATTCTCAAAGGAGGAGAGCTGATCCTGCAGCCGCCTGATCTCCTGCATCGTGGCGGAGTAGCTGACGATTCCGCCGGCGAGCAGGCCGACGACCAGCGCCACCGCCACCAGGCCGATGAGCAGGCTGCCTGTGTAGCGACCTCTCCTCCTCGGCAATGACCCACCAAACTCCGTTTTCCGCTCCTTGTTTTAATCCTTTTACATTTCACGGCGACTTTTCCCGCGGCGCCCAACTGCTCCGGGTCTTTCACCTCATCAGCATGCCGCCGCTCGCCTGCCAGGCGAACCAGAGCAAGACTATCAGGGCGGCCATGACCAACAGATAGATCAGGGCTATGGCCAGTTTTCTTTTCCAGCCCGCGGGAAAAACACCACCGAACCTCTGCCTGAGTCGGCGGGGGAGGAAGGGCAGGATAAAGGGGACCCGTTCCCGGTAGCTGGCATAACTCCGGCCGAACCTTTCCTGAAGCTTTGCCTCCTCAGCGCCGGCGAGCATGAGCTGAAGGAGGACCAGATTGACCCAGGCGATGAAGTCAATCGGCCTCAAACCATAAAGCACAAAGCCCAGCGTCAGAATGCTGACGCCGAGATACTGGGGGTGCCTGACCAGCGAGTAGAGGCCGTCCGTCACCAGTCCCGCGCCCCGGAGCCTCGCTCTGACGACCTGAGCCAGCCCCAGGGCAAGGAGGAGAAAGCCGAGGAGGATCAGCGCCGGGGCGGCCAGCTGAAGAGGTTGCAGCCCGGAGATCCGGCCCCTCACCAGCCAGGAGGTCGCCTCCAGGGAGAGCAGCGGGGACCAAATCCCGTAAAGGAAAGCCAGCAGCCCGCCGTAGATCAGGGCCATGCCTATGGATACCTGAAAGATAGCGAGCAGGACGGGCAGGTAAAAGGACCAGGCGGCGCAGAGGCCCGCCCAGGTTAGGGCCCTGCTCCTCCTGACGAGACCAATGGCGCCGGCGCCGGCAAGGGCGACGATGACCAGCGGCAGCAGGGGCTGGGAAACGCGGGCCCAGATCCAGCCCTCGACCGCCGCCGCGATGATGACGATCGCGATCGTGGCGATTGTTTTTCCTGTTTCGGCCATACCATTAATTAATGAACCAAGAGGATAAAACAACCCCGATGAAAGAATTGTTCAAAGGACCATTGCCTTTGAGACCATGAACACATATTTGAACGAACGTGCTTTTCATCCGTTCCACATCCTCGCGAATGACGAGGATTTTTTCCAAAATATTTTAAGATCAAAAAGTGAGTGGTGGTTTACGCAAATGTTTGAAAAATGAGGTCGAAAATCAGGACAGCCCTCAAAATTTCGCCTTCAATTCGTGTCTCCGCCTCCGAACCCGAGGTAAAAGCAATTCTCTGTCCTGCTAGGGCAAATAAGCTTTTAAACTCTGCGTCCCTTTCTTGATACTATATTTTACTGTATTTTCTAATATTTTCGTTAATTTTTTAAAATATTAAATGTAAAACACTGTATAGAAATGTATTTAAATAACAAGTACAAAACAAATAATGGTAATATTGTGGAGCTCCGGATCACCATAACCCGGGAAAACGTTGACAAAATAATCCAGCTCATAAAGGAGCTTGTTTATATAGAAGAATCAGTAATAACGGCCCCCACAACCAAATCGGGAGAGCCAATCCCGTCAAACATCGAGTCAGTTACCAAATACCTCACTGCACCGCCTGAACCGGAAAATTTACCTGAGGGAAAAGTGATAACCAGTTCCAAGGAGGCCAAGTACGTGGGCACTATAGGGCTGTTTAACTCATTCTTTCCGGTGAAAGCTGTTCTCAGGATTCTTGCGCACATGATGAACGAGAACGATGGTAGGCCAATTACCCTCCAGCAACTGGTGGAAAGATCGGTGGAGGTATTCAGCGCGGCGGGTCTCTCGGAGTACCGTGGTTTCCCGATGAGAAGGAAGGGAAAAACTGAGAAGGAATCGGCGATAGGCAGGCTTGTGTGGCACTTCATCATTCCCGCCCGCGACATGGGGCTGATCGAGGCGAACGGCGAGATACCGGCAAAAGCATGGGACAACGTCAAAGTCTCCGTAACGAAGAAAGGATGGGAGTTTGCTAGGCTCGAAAACCGGCTGCTGGACGGTGGGGACCGGGTGCAGGTCCTGTCCGAGGCGGAAAGGGAATGGATGCTTGATTATCTCAAGAAGATCGATGAAGTGGGATACAAAGAATACTCTTTTCTCACGAGGATCTTTGAAGAGCTGAAAAAGGGAAATACCGACATAGCAGCTTGGCTTGAAAGTGACGAACAGTTCAATGAGTATGTAAAAAGCTGGAGCAAGAAGAAGGAAAATCCAAGTGAATTCAGGAAGCAAATTCGGAACATGGCGGTAATGTTCGCGCAGGGGAAGATAGCACTCCTGAGGGAACTCGGCGTGATCAGCAACAGAAGAAACGACTATACCGTTATCGGACAATTAGGAGGTTAAAAACGATGACGGTAGACTGGCAGTTCACCCGAAGTTCACCGCTGCAAGAACAGTATGTTCCGCGTGAAGAGGAACTCCTGAAAAACTACTGTTCATACTGCGAAGCTCTGGTAAGGGAATTTGTTCAAAATGCTCTGGATGCAAGAACCGGGGAGGGGTTACGCATTAAAATCGGTTTTGGGGTTCGCCCCTTTTCCGGGTGGCTAGATGGCATTACCGATCACATCGAGGCTTGTTTTAGGGAAAGACATCTCAAACTCTCCGTTGACCAAGATGCCTATCTCTCTCTCCGAACCGGGAGAGAGGGGAAATTCTTGACCCTTGAGGATTTCGAAACGACCGGACTCACAGGCGAAATCAGGAGGGACAAGACTCCCGAAGAAAGCAATTTTTACGACTTCGTTTACTGGGCGGGCGGGTCTAGGAAGACCGGTCGAAAAGGAGGCAGGTGGGGAGTAGGCAAAAACGTCTACTACATGTGTTCCGGGGTGAGAACATTTTTCGCCCTGACGAAGAGGCACGATGATGGGAGGCGTTTGCTGGTGGGAAAGTGTACCCTGGGACCGCACACTCTGAACAACGAGCGTTTTGCCCACGACGGATACTTCCGGGAGGAGTCTGGAGATCCGGTAGAGGATCCGCACATCATTGAAAATTTCTCTAGAGATTTCGGGGTTGAAAGGAACGTGCCTGGGCTCTCGATAGTTATTCCGTTCGCCCAGACGGAAATAACGCCCGAAGCTGTCAAAGCGGCCCTCGTCTCACATTACTTCTATCCGATCGCACGCGGGACTCTATCGGCCGAAATAACGGACGGACGGGAGCACGTGGAGATAAATTCCGAAACGCTGCCCCAAATTGCCGGTCAGCTGGAATGGAAGGATACGTACTGGCAGACAAAAAAAAGGGAAGAAGTGGAAAAATTGCTACGGTTTATGTACGAGTGCCAAAGAATAACCCCAATCACGATTCCGGCTCCCCACATGGACAATTTGACCCCTGTCATTGAAAAAATGAACATCAGGGACCGCTACTTTAACGGTGGAATCCTTGCGTTCAAAGTTCCGGTCGTGGTAGAACCCAGAGAGGCGGAGAGCATCCAATCGTTTTTCACGGTGTACTTCCAGAGGGACGGGAGCCTGAAGAACACGGAAGCGTTCTTTATTCGCTCAGATTTGCTGATACCCGGCCCTGCGGAAAATATGAGAGGTCGCTGTGTACGCATGATGGTACTCGCGGATGATGAGGGAATTGCCCAGTTCTTGGGAGATGCCGAAACTCCCTATCACGAGAACTGGACCTTAAAGGGAACGGGACTGTCCCAGAAATACAAGAATGCCCAAGAAATCTTGAAACTAGTTAAGAATTTCCCCATTCAGCTGGTGGACACGTTGGAGGGTCTGTGTTTGGAAAGGAAAGATTGGGAACTGTTCAAAAAATATTTCCACATTCTTCGTCCCAAATCCCCTCCGGATAAGGATGTAACAAAGAGAAGACCCCCAAAGCCTATAAGAAAAGGAATCCGTCTGCTGGAAGTTACGCCAGCCGGTCAGGGATTCAGGCTCCAACTAACAGCTGAGGGAAAAAGGAGGCTTCCAATAAGAGCCAAGATTACCTGCGCGTACGCGACGTTGAAGGGGGATGCCAGAAATTACTACGAACTAACGGACTTTGATATGAGAACCATTTCCGTCCAGCACCGGGGATGTTCCGTCGTCCGCCGAGAAGAAAACCTCCTCGAGCTGGAAATTTCGGATCATAATTTCGAGCTTGAAGCGAGCGGATTTGACCCGAACCGGGATTTGAGAATTTGGGTGGAGGCATTTCATGGAGAATGAACCGTCAGTTATGGTCAAGGTCACGCCCAGAATAGTACGTACGCTGATATTCACGGGAAGAAAAAGAATAGAGGGAGAACGCGTGCGGCTAAAGCTCATTCTTGCGGAGGACGGGCGTGCGGAAGCATTCGAAGGAACCTTGGATTTAAGGGGTCTAGATTTGCCGGGAGACGCTCACGTGATTATTACGGCAGAGCGAGGATATGATGCGGAGCGCTTTGAGCTTGGAACCCTTGGCGGAGGCTTGGTTACCGTAAACCGAACTCTCCTCGGCGAACTCGGGGTTTACGGATCATCGCTGCGGTTCAGGGTGCTTGTCGTGGATCCGAGCACCAAAAAAATTCTAGCCTCGGCCGAAAGACTGTGGCTGTTCGCGACAGAAGAAGAATCAATCCTTCCTTGTAGGCCGTGGCCCAACATGGGGAGGCTTGCGTGGAAACTCGAGTTCCAAGAGGAAGGACCGCTCCTGCTTTTGAACAGAGAGCTTCCGCGCGGGGCATTCACCTCCCACCAGTTTGTGTGTTACGCACTGCCCGCCATCCTGCGCGAAATACTCGACCGTGCTATTAAAGAGAGAGCAGAAGAAGGCGGAGAGTGGGAAAAAATCGACGAGCCAGAAGACTGGAAATCGCAGTGGTTTAGATTCATCGAACAGCTGACGGGCAGAGAAGCGCCGAGGGGAAATCCTAATGACCCAAGATTTCGGACGGAGTACGAAAATTGGTTGGACGATGTAATCAGAGCGTTTTGCGAGAGACAACTTATTAATGACTGGAAGAGACTTCAGGAGGAATACAGTCATGATTAGATTACACGTGCTGACTCCGGAGGGAAGGGAAGCTTTCCGGCAGTTCATAGAGACCCGCAGGTCATGCACAGCTTCACCCCTGACTGTTGATCAGATTCTAGAAAGATACTTCTCGCCCTTTGAACCTCCCGTGGAAGTGGATGAAAGAACAAGATTCAAGAACAAACTTGATATGGCGAGACATCTTCGCCTCGCGTTTGAACGTGCCGGTGTGGAGTGGCGTGGCACTCTTAAGGTGGACGGTCTATGGGACTGGCTCTCCGCCCTTTGGTTTGAACAGCTGGTGGAAGGAAGATCAGAGCCCTATGATCCGGATCAATACATCTTGGACGAAGGGCGTCACCGCTACAGACACATAATCAGATCGGCGTTTATGGCGTACTGTATTTATGGGGAGGAACTGCCTCTGCTTTATATGTCCCTAGGCGAGTGGGGAGATCTGTGGGATCAGATAGTGGGACGTGCGTACCTCTTTAAAAGCAGACAAGTAATGTCGCTCATTCGGCGGCTCTGCTGGGATGAACAACACAGAGCTCGAAAAGGGGCCGCCACGCGAATCAGGCAGGTGTGGCGACTTCTGAATCAGTTTATGTGCACGTACGATGTTGGCAGCATGAACTCATCAGAAATCATCAGACTCATACCGCAGCTGGCAGATCTTCTCAATAGGGTGGAGAGAGGATAGACGCGGGGCACCGTTTCTTTCATTTTCGGGCGGCGTGCTTGCACATTTTATTTAGGGGGCAGATCGGACATTTTGGATTTTTCGGGGTACAGACCAGCGCACCTAAATCTATCATAGCCCAGTTAAACTCTCTCGCCTTGCCTTTGGGCACCACTTTCTGAACCATCTGTTTGAGTTTGGGATCCCTTCTCGCTTCACCGCGGGCTTTCAATTTAAAGATCCTCTGCACGATGCGGCACACGTTAGCATCTATCGCCACGACATCCCTGCCATGCAGGGAAGCGAGCACAGCATCGGCCACATATTCGCCCACTCCTGGAAGGGAAAGCAGTTTTTCACGGGCGTCCGGCACCTGCCCGCCGAAATCCTTCTCGAGCACTTCTCCCAGCCTTTTCACGTTTTCGGATCTCCATAACAGCCCCAGCCGGTTGAAGAAATTCCTCACCTCCTCGGGAGATGCTTCCGCAAGGGCTTGGACTGTAGGGAATCTATGGAGGAAGGAGGGATAAACAGCGAGCACTTGGTCAGCTCTTGTACGCTGCAGCATGAGTTCGGCTATCAGCACCTTATAGGGATCCCTCTCCTTCCTCCAAGGATACTTCCGTCCTGATTTTCTCCACCAGCGAAGGAGACGACTGGCCAATTTTGTATCTTTTTCCACCGAGGCCACAGTTACCCCCGCCTTATCCAATATTCAATTAATCAAACTTACCACAATCATGGACAAAATCTCGTTGGGTTCTTATAACATACACCTTATTAAGACTCATTCTAACAGTTGCTGTTTCGCTTTTCTTTCCATCAAAAACAATTAATTTTTTTTTGAACTTCAGTAACTTCAACAGTCGGTACTATTTTTCCAACTTTCAGCTCATACATTTTTAGTTTAAATTTAGAAATCATGTAAACAACTCTCAAGCGCTTTCCTTATCTCACGTGCCACCGCCATTGCCAGCAGAGGTGGCACCGCATTGCCCACTTGTCTGAACTGATTAGTTCGTGAACCATGAAAAATAAAGGTATCCGGAAAGCTTTGAAGCCGTGCTGCTTCCCTGACCGTTATTGTCCTATCCTGCGTCGGATGAATGTATGCATATCCATCCTTTGCAAGATGGGCCGTAATCGTCCAAGCCGGCCTGTTTCTATATAGCCTTTTCATTTTGTCCTTAAACACGTCATCGCGATATCCGTACATTTTTTTGAGTGAAATTGGAAGCTCTGACCATCTCATACCTTCACGCATGTACCGAAAGAGTTTCATGTCTCGCTCGCTGTGCTCCCGGGCCACATGATTGAATAGGAACTTGCTGCCACGGCGCGCCCATTTCTGGTAATGCGTGAAGGGCTTTCTGTTGTAGTATTGTCGCTCCTCACCCTCACCCGCACGGAGCCGCGGGAGATCCCCTATGGCATCCCACACAGTAGGCGCCTTTTTAAGATTCTTCTCGGAATTTTCGGTTTGTGAGATATGGCTCGGTGCCGGAAACTGGTTCGGCACCCCCAGCCTGTTTCCAATAAAGAATATCCGCTTCCGCTCCTGTGGCACGCCATAATTCACGGCGTTCAACACCTTCCATTCCGTTCTGTATCCAATCCGGCCAAAATCATCAAGAACCTGCTTCACGGTTTCACCGTTATTGTAACTTGTCATCCCGAAAACATTTTCCATCACGAAAAATTTTGGCCTCAGTGCCTTCACGACTCTTACAAAATGTTTGTAAAGAATATTGCGAGGGTCGTCGATGAATCTTGGGTGACTGTTTTTCAGGTGATTCCATTTGCCCGCTCGCGCCAGAGATGCTATTTTCACGCGCCCCACTGTTGAAAAACCAGGACACGGTGGCCCGCCTATCACAACATCTATTTTTTCTCTGCCGGTTTCAGCCTCACGCAGCAGATGTGATGCATCGATGTTCTGGATCTTATCAACTATTACTCTGGCCTCGGTGAAATTGCCTGCATAGGTTGCCGCAGCGGCGGGATCACAGTCCACACAGGCAAGAATCCTGAAATGTCCGCACATCTTGAAGCCGAGAGCCAGACCGCCGGGAGCTCCAAAGAGATCGACAACATCAAATTCTCTGCTCAACGGCCCCCCCTCTGCTTGATAAACCTATTCTGCTTATCGGCGGGAACGACATCAAAAATCACCTTTTTGCATTGAGGTTTTCTTCAAAAGATGACTGCCCGGCGGTGTTATCCATACAACCATCTGCCTCCTATCTTAATCAGTTTGAAGTTGGGCAAGATTACGCGTGCTCTTTTATCGGTTGCCACCGGAGTGTTTAATCGTTTCGTTATCAATTCAGGTTTCTGGAGCGACCTTTCTTTGAGGAGGAAAAACTTAGCCAACTCTGACATGAATACCAACATAATTTTTAACTTCATACTTATAATAATGTGAAAAAAGGTAATGCTTAGTTTGATGGACGCGGGGTTTGACTAGCGTCGACAACAGAAAGGCCAAAAACATGTAGCTAGAAAGATATGGTTTGTACGTTCGGTTCCTTACCTTTCCAATCAGCTGAAGCAACAACTCCGCTAAAGTGATCTTGAAGCATCGCAATGGGTAAGTAACGGCAGCAAAAATCGCACCGGGCAGATCTTATATCACTGTCTGAACGCGATTTTAAAAATAGCAAAGACCACAAAGACAAGCGAAATATTTAATCAAAGTTCAAAATCGCTTTGGTAAACCTCCTATTTATGTTTAAGATGCGCATTCATTAACTTACTCAATCTTTTTCTGAGATAGAATATTCTGAATTTGAACTGAAAATGTGGTAAATATGCCCCGGGCGGGATTTGAACCCGCGTCGCAGCCTCGAAAGGGCTGTATGATTGACCGGCCTACACCACCGGGGCCCAGTATTTCTTACTCTTCGGATTATTAAACCCGATTTCACCAAATTTTCTATCTCTCCATGACCCGGAACTCCACGTCCCCGCGAAGCTGGCTGACCATCCCGCCGCCCTGGGAGATCTTCCTCATGACGCCCTCGGGGTCCTTCACCTTAACCCCGGCCAGCACGTCCGCCCCGTAATCAAACAGGACATCGGACATCGGCGTGGACGGTCCCATGACGATGGTGTATTTGCCCCGGCTCAGCTCCAGCAGCCTCTCCATCGATTTGTTCACTATCGCCGATCCCGTTATGGCGACGACATCGGCTCTGGGGATCAGGTACTCCGCCGCGGTGTCGGGGAGGTCACCCGGCTGAGGGTTCCTCTCCAGAACCCAGAGCTCCCTGGCCACCTCCTCCAGGCTCCTGACGCCCGGATAGTGCCCGATCATCACTATCCTCTTGTTCCGGCCCACCTCCCGGAGAATATCGAAGGCATTCTTCCTTTTCCCCCTGACGTCCAGCAGTGAGTTCAGCGTGGCAATGCCGATGCCCGCCTCCAGAAAGTTCCACGACCTGGCATAGGAGAGAAGCTGGGAGCAGCTCTTCCTCTCCAGCTCCCCGAAGCCGGCGGGGGGCGGTGTGTAGGGTCCGCCGTAGTTCTTCGCCAGGCCGCAATTTTTGGTCACGGCCCCGATCCAGAGATAACCCACGCGGACCTCCCTGACCTGATAATCTTTGTCGGGCACGCTGGCGATGAGATCGTCAATGAGCATTCACATCACCACAAGCCAGCTCAAAGATCTCGCGCGGCGCCTCCTCCCGGTTCCTCTCGGTGATTTCAACCACCCGGAGGTCAACCCCATCCAGTTTCTCCAGCAGCTCGTCCTTGAGGATGTCGCGGACGACCAGTATGGCGCTGCGGTGTTTTTTGAAGGCCGCCAGGGCGTTGTCGAAGCCCCGCCCGGTGAGCTCGAGCCTGCCGAACTCGTCGATGATGAGCAGGTCCCCTTCCTTCCTCAGGGCCCCCCGGCCGAACTCGATGCCCTCACGGCTGAAGAGGAAGTGACAGGAGGGGATGCCGTCCGGGATCTCCCTGGAGCCGGCCACGACGGCCAGGAGCCTCCTTTCCCCGGTGGAGATGTCCTCGACCAGCAGGTCCTCCCCCTGCTGCGAGGTTATCGTGCCCACGCAGCTCAGCCCCTTTTTCCGGGCAATCTCGATGACCCGGCGGCAAACCGTCGTCTTGCCCACTCCCCTGTCTCCTGTGAGGATGATCCTCATTTCCTTCCCCTCCTGAAAATTTCCGGGGCCAGCTCCGCTATCGGCCTCCCGTCCACCCTGCTAAACACCAGCCTCAGGCCATAAATTCCTTTCAGGACCTCCTCGGTCAGGACCTTGTCCGGATCACCCTGTTTAATCATCCTGCCGTTGTTGATTATCTTGACCTCGTCCGCCACCAGGGAGGCCTCGTTAACGTCGTGGGTGGAAAAGATCACCGTTTTTCCCCCTTCGGCCGCCCTCCTGATCGCCGCGAGGACCAGGGCCCTGTTCCTGAGGTCCAGGTGCACCGTGGGCTCGTCCAGGATCAGCACCTCGGGCTGCTGCACCAGGGCGCGGGCGATGAAGACCAGCCTCTTTTCGCCGCCGCTCAGGCTCATCGTCCCCCGGCGGGCCAGCTTCGCTATCCCCAGCTCGGCGAGGACTCTCTTGATCACCTCCTCATCTTCCCCCGTGGGCACGTCAAAAAAGCCGAGGTGCGGCGCCCTCCCCAGCAGGAGGTATTCGTGCACCGTGTAGGGGAACAGCGGTTCCTCCTCCTGTGGGACCCAGGCCACGATCCGGCTCAGCTCGGCCAGGCTCAGCTGCCTTATCTCCTTGCCGTTGACGTGGACGCTGCCGGCGCTGGGTTGCAGCACCTTGAGCAGTATCTTGAAAAGCGTTGTCTTGCCGGAGGCGTTGGGACCGAGCAGGGCCGTGACCCTGCCCTGGGAGAAAACCGAAGAGATGCCCTTCAGGACATCTGCCCTCTGCCCGCGATACCGGAACCTCACTCCCCTCAGCTCTATTTTTGTCACTAACTTTCACCTCCCCGCGACAGCAGTAGGAGGAAGACCGGAGCACCGCAGAGCGAGGTCACCACCCCCAGCGGGATCTCCCCGGCGGTGAGAGTTCTGGCAACGGTGTCGAAGGCGATCATGAGCCCGGCGCCCAGGATCAGGGAGGCGGGGATGATGCGGCTGTTATCGGCCCCGAAGATCTTCCGCGCTATGTGGGGCACGATCAACCCCACCCAGGCGATGACCCCGGCCACCGAGGTAACCGCGGCCACCGCCAGCACGGCAAAGATGACCACCAGGGCGCGGAGCTTTCCGGGGTCGGTGCCCAAGGAAAAGGTGACGTCGTCTCTCAGCGTGAGCAGGTTGATCCGCCAGCGAAGGAGCAGCAGGGCCACGATCCCGCAGAGCGCCAGCGGCAACATGTAGAGGAGGTCACCCCAGCCCGCGCCGGACAGGCCACCCAGCAGCCAGAAGGTCAGCGCCGGAAGCTGGTTCAGCGGGTCGGCCATTGTCTTGATTATTCCGACCCCGCCCGAGAAGATCGCCGAGACAGCGATTCCGGCTAGGACGAGCCGGAGGATTTTCCCCCCGTATTTCAGGGAGGAGGAGAGCAGGTAGGCAATCAGCAGGGCCAGCAGCCCGAAGGCGGTTGATGATGCCTCGATGACGACCGGGGAGTTTACAAAAAACAAGATGGCCAGAGCCGCCCCGAAGGCCGAGCCCTGGCTCACGCCGAGGAGGCTGGGCTCCACGAGGGGATTTTTAAAGGCTGATTGGAGGGCAGCCCCCGCCGCCGCCAGCGCCATCCCCAGCAGGGCCGCAGCGAGGATCCGCGGCAGCCTGATGTTGAACAGGATCTCCGACGCCAAGCCACTGGAAAGCAGCTCCTGAAAATTGACCGAGTATCTGCCCAGGAAGAGGGAAAGGCAAAAAATGCCCAACAGGGCCGCAGTTATCGCCAGAAAACGAACAAGCGGTCTCATAGGCCTCTCACAAATCACCGGTGATCTGCTGCAGGATCTCATCAGCCTGGGCGGCACTGAGCCCGTAAATTTCCATGTAAAACTGCTTCACCTCTTTGACCAGATCCAGGTCGGCGAAGAGACCGGGCTGTATCTTCTTCGCCATCCAGAGCTGCCCCAGGATCCAGCGGGAGTTGGGGGCGTCCCAGCTCCCAATGGCGATCAGGTGGGCGTCGTCCGGAACGGCGTAGACCCTTCCCTCCTTGACCGCGGCCAGGTTCCTCCACATCGGGTCACTGAGGATGTTGTCCCTCACCTGCGACGGCGTGGGGTTCTGCGAGTAGGTCACGAGGAAGATGATCTCGGGATTCCACGCGGCAATTTGCTCGAAGGACACCGTGTTCCAGCCCGTGCCTCCCAGTTCCTTTGACAGCGGGTAGCCTCCGGCCGCATCAATCATGCTCGTCTGCAGCCAGCCGGCCCCGGGAGCATTGAACGAGATGGTGCCCCCCTTGGTGCTGTAAAAGAGGAGCAGGGTTCTGGGCCTTTGCGACTGGGGCAGGGAAGAAGTTTTGGCGAGCACATAGCCATACTTTTCCTCATAGTAACTCAGGATGGAATTGGCCTTGGCCTCATTGCCGAAGATCCTCCCCATCAGCTTGACGTCCCGGCGGTAGCTATCCAGGTTTTCCAGATCGACGTAGACGGCCTTGATGCCTAGGGCCTCCAGCGACTCGGCGACCTGCAGCTTTACCGAGGTCTTGAACAACACGACGTCGGGTTTTAGTTTGGCCAGCTCCTCCACGTTGGGGGAGTCCGATCCCGCCCCGATATCATCGCTCACCGTTTTTGCCTCGATGTTGGGATCCACCAGGCGGAACAGCGGCACGGAGGCGGTTCGCTGGTCCAGCCCGTACAGCACGCTTGCTGCCTCGGGGAACATGTAGGCCACGCTGGTCACGGGAAAGGCGCTCTTGCCGGTGATGATCACCCTGTTGACGGGAAGATTTATCTCAACGGTTCTACCCAGGGCATCCACAACGCTGACGGGGCCGCCGAAGAGCGGTGGGTTATTTTGGCCGGTGAAAAATAACACAAAGAGCGCCAACGCCAAAACTAGGACCACGGCGACAATGCTGATCCCTGCGGTTTTCGCCTTGCTGGCTTTCATGTGCTGTCCTCCCCTTAGTGTTAAATAAAAAAGGTATAAAAATTGGTATGTTAATTAAAAAAGATTTACAGCTGGAGGTTTTAAAAAGGTGGGCCCGGAGGGATTCGGACCCTCGACCACCCGGTCTCCCAGACAACCTATGAGCTTCGCCCAACTTCCTACAGCTGTCGGGCGCTCTGACCAGGCTGAGCTACGGGCCCACAAGAAGTCCTATGGCATCGGTGCTAAAAAACGTTTTCAAAGAATTCGGCCTTTAAATCATTTGCTTTTGATCGCCTGAAATCGCCGCGGTATATAGCCATACTACATATTTATATAGCGGCACTACATAGAGGGATAAAAGCCAAGGGGGACCCAGATGAAGGAAGTCGTCAACGTTCAGCAGGTGAGCAAGGTCTACCGCATGGGCGAGGTTGACCTCCAGGCCTTGAACGGGGTGAGCCTGAAGATCCTGCCCTCGGAAAATGTTTCCATCATCGGTCCCTCCGGATCGGGCAAGTCCACCCTGCTGCACCTGATGGGCTGCCTGGACAGGCCCACCAGCGGTAAGATTTACATCGACGGCGTTGATACCTCCAAGCTGAACAGCAACAAACTGGCCGAGATCAGAAGGAATAAAATTGGTTTTGTCTTTCAGTTCTTCTACCTCATCCCCACCCTGAACGCCCTCGAGAACGTGGAGCTGCCCATGATGTTCGCCGGCGTTGGTGAGCGCGAGCGGAGGGAGAGGGCCGAGGAGCTGCTGGAGCTGGTCAATCTAAAGAGCCGGATGAAGCACAGGCCTGCCGAGCTGAGCGGCGGCGAAAGGCAGCGGGTGGCCATAGCCAGGGCCTTGGCCAACAACCCGAAGATAGTGCTCGCCGATGAACCCACGGGCAACCTTGACTCCGCTTCGGGCAAGGAAATCATAGATCTCCTGAAGAGGTTAAACGAGGAGAAGGGAGTGACGCTGGTAATCGTGACCCACGACCCGTACATCGCCAGCATCATGGAGAGAACAGTATATTTAAAGGATGGTCGAATCGTAAAGGAGGAGAGGAGAGAGGCATGAGGAAAAAGTCCTTCGCGCTGATGGCTTCAATCCTGATAGCACTGGCGCTGGCCGGCTACGCTGCAGCGGCCTCGACCAGCGGCGGCTCGCTCAACCTGGGCTGGTCGCTGCTTGACAACTACCTCAGACCCGGCGGCGATACCACCCTGATCCTCTCCATCCAGAACGCCACGACCTCAAAAATTTACGAGGTGGAAATAAGTTTCAAAACGGGGGATGAGCTCTCGCTGGAGCCGGCCGACTTCTACCTCTACAGCATCTCCGCGATGACGCAGCAATCAACCTCCTTCAAGGTTAAGGCGAGCGAAAACGCGGCCCCGAAGACCGCGTATCTCGAAATCACCGCGAAGTACCGCGTCGGCAGCGTCAGCGCCGAGGAAAACGAGCTGAAGATCTGGGTGCCCATCGTTATCAGATCGGCCCCGCTGTTGAAGGTGGAAAAAATTCAGTATGATCAGAATCCGGTAAAACCGGGCAGCACCGTCAATGTTTCCTTTGAGGTGCGGAACTACGGGGACGGCCCGGCCAGGAACCTGGTCGTTTCCCTGGATCAGAGCGCCGGAATTTTCGTCACCGACTTGAGCGAGAAATACGTGGGGGATGTGCCGGTGAACGGTTCGGCAAGGGTCTCCTTCAGCCTGAGCATCAACCAGAACCTGAGCGCCGGAGTCTACTCCATACCCATCCTGTTGACCTACCTGGATGATACCAAAACACAGGTCTTCTCCGGCCGGGAGTTCGCCGGGCTGAAGGTCTACGGCAACATAAACCTGCTGACCACTCTAAACTATCAGGACCGGGTGGCCGCCGGCAAAGCGGGCTCCATGGAGATAAAGATCGCCAACGCGGGGACGATGGAGGTGCAGTTCCTGCAGCTGAGGGTCCTCGGCTCCTCAGCAGTGGAGGAGATCACCCCCAGCAGCATCTACATCGGCAGCCTGAAATCAGATGACTACGACACGGAAAGGATCTACTTCAGGGTCGGTGAAAACGTCGCCAAGGGAAGCTACCCGGTAAACTTGGAGCTGGTCTATCAGGACCCCTTTGGCCAGGAATTCACCGAAACCAGAACCGTATACCTGACCGTGCTCTCCAGGGAAGAAATCGGGAACAATTTTGAGATCCCGGCCTGGCAGTTGGCCATCATCGCCCTGGTCGCCGTCGTCATCATCTATTATCTCTGGCACAAGAGGAGAAAATGATGTATGCTGAAGGGTTCCTTTATCCTGATCTTCCGAAATCTGACGCAGAGGAAGCTGCGGAGCTCCCTGACGACGCTGGGGGTCATCATCGGGATAGCGGCCATCGTCGGCGTGGTCTCCGCCACCCAGGGCATTAGCGACGCCATCAGCGGGCAGCTGGAAAAGCTTCAGGGCAACAGGATCCTCGTCATTCCCGGAGGCCGGGGCGGGATGCTGTCCTTTGGGACCTCCGGGGGCCTTTCAGAAAAGGACGTGGAGATAATTAAAAACGTTGACGGCGTTGACGTGGCCTACGGGCAGATTCAGACCTCGGCGCTGGTCAGGTTCGGGGATGAGGTGCAGGGGCTGACCATTGCCGGCATCTCGCCCAGCGATTTCGAAAGGCTGGACACGTTGGGCATTGAAGCGGGAAGATATCTGAAGGACTCCGACCGTTTTGCCGCCGTCATCGGAAACTCGGTGGCTTACGAGAAATACAAAAACGACGTCGGCATCAGAAAGAAGCTGGTGATCAAGGACACCGAATTTCAGGTTGTCGGCATTCTCAACAAGGCTGGGGGCGCCCTTCTGGCCACGGACTCCACCGTTTACCTCCCCAAGAAGGCGATGCGGGAGGCCCTTAATCTCTCCGAGGACCGGGTGGACTCAATAATCGTGGGAGTGAAGCCAGAGGCAAACATAAATGAAGTGGCCGAGAGGATCTCCGAGGCCCTGCGCCGCGCCCACAAGGTCACCAAGAACAACGAGGACTTCACGGTAATTACCCCCGATTACGTCAAAGACATCGTGGGGCAGATAACCGGGTTGCTCTCGGTCCTCCTGGGGAGCATCGCGGGCATCTCGCTGATTGTCGGCACCATCGGCATCGCCAACATCATGTTCGTCACCGTCTCAGAGAGGACGAGGGAAATCGGTGTGATGAAGGCCCTGGGGTCAACGAACCGCGACATACTGACTCTGTTCGTCCTTGAATCGGGCATCATTGGCCTCATCGGGGGGATCATCGGGATTGGGGTGGGGCTGGCGCTGGGCGAGGGGTTGATCTTCCTGGCCCACTTGGCGGTCACCAGCTCAACGCTCTCCACGGGAGGACTCAGCTCATTGAATGCCAGCATCGCCATTGTTCCCGAGCTGCTCCTGGGGGCGGTGGCGCTCTCATTTGTCGTGGGCGTTATCGCGGGTTATTTGCCCGCCAGAAAGGCCGCCAACCTGAACCCGATCGAGGCCCTCCGCTACGAGTGATCTCCACCGACAGCTCTAAAGTTAATAGCCGAAAAAATAATTAGATGTGGTGCTCGTTTGGCGATAAAAATCCTGACGCACGGTGACACCGACGGCATCTGCGCTGCGGCTCTGGCAAGGTCAAGATTTCCGGACGCCGAGATCTGGTTCACCCGGCCCATCCGGCTGCTGCGGGATCTCAACGCCATCGAGCCCGGCACCGCGGTCATGATTTTCGACGTCGCCATCGACGAGGCCCACAAGGAACAAATCTTCCAGCGGATGCGGGAGCTCGCCCAGAAGGACGAGGTCCTCTACGCGGATCACCACCCGCTTCCTCCCGGGACTCTGAAGCGGGACTTTCCGGTGACCCAGTTTGCCCTTGACACGGGGGCGAGTTCCTCGGAGCTGGCCTTCAAGCTCCTCATCCAGGACCCGAAATCGGACATGGACCGGGTGGCGCTCTGGGGGGCCATCGCCGACTACTGCGAGGACACCGACTTCGTCCGGGACAGGTTGAACAAGTACGACCGCAGGACAATTTACATGGAGGCGGGCCTGCTCTCGCAGGGGCTGGGCGAGGCGGCTGGCGACTATCACTTCAAAAGGGACATCGTGATAAAGCTCGCCCAGGGGGTTCCACCCACGGAGATGCCAGACCTCGTGGACCGGGCGCTCAAGGCCACCAAGAGGGAGTGGGAGATCTACGAGTACGTGAAGAAACATGTTATCGTTGAAGACAGCATCGCCATCGTCTACAACCTCCCCGTGGGCAGTTTGGGCAAGGCTGCTCTTTACGCCCTGGGCATAACCGGCAGCGAGATCGGGATCTGCACCCGGGTGAAAAAGGATGAGGTCGATATCAGCGTCAGGCGCAGGACCGGGAGCAAGATAGACCTGAACGAGCTGCTCCGCCACATCACCGCCAGAATTGGAGGGTCGGGGGGAGGACACGAGGGAGCTGCCGGAGCCACCGTTCCGGTAAACCTTCTGGAAACCTTTCTGGACACGATAAAGAGGGAGGTCTCCCCAATCAAGAGCCTGGGGATGGGCTCAGCGAGCGGCTAAAAGAGCTCAACCCACCTGCCCTTGCCCAACCTTTTCGCCTTTCGGTAAACAAACCAGTCGGTGGCGATGTCCTGGATCGCGAGGCCGGTGGAGTCAAACACGGTGATCTCATCCCGGGAGGTGCGACCGGGTTTCTTCCCGGTAACGATCTCCCCCAGATCTGCATAGATGTCGCCGCGAGAGATCAGCCCCTTGGACAGCGGCACGTTAACCTCACCACCATGAATCGCCTGTTCAACGTCGTCAACGACAACCTTGGCGCGCAGCAGGATGGCTGGGTCCAGCTCCTGTTTTCCCGGAGCATCGGCGCCGATGGCGTTGATGTGCGTGCCGCTTCTGACATGCTCGTCCATCAGAATGGGCTTGGTCGAGGGGGTGGTGGTAACGATGATGTCGGCCACCTCTGTGGCTTCCTTAACGCTCCTGAATACCTTCACCTCCAACCCCAGCATCTTGCTCATCTCGGCGGCAAAGCGCGAGGCATTTTTGGAGCTGATATCGTTCACCCTAACCTCCTCTATTTTCAGCACCTCGTTCAACCCGAGAAGCTGCGTCTTTGCCTGAACCCCGGCGCCGAGCATCGCCACGACCCTTGAGTCCCTTCTCGCCAGGTACTTGGCGGCTACCGCCCCGCCCGCCCCGGTCCTCAGGTTGGTGATCAGGGTCCCATCCATTATCGTCAATGGCGCCCCGGTCTTGGGATCGAGGAGCAGTATCGTGGCCATGACGGTGGGCAGCCGATATTTCTTGGGGTTTCTGGGGTGAACGTTGACGATCTTGACGCCGGCGGCATCGATGTCCTCGAGATAGGCGGGCATGACGCGAAAGTCGCCGCCGTATTTTTCAAAATTAACATAGGACTTGGGGGGCATCTGAACCCTCCCCAGCCCCTTGGCCCGGAAGGCCTTCTCGACAGCGGTGATAACCTCGCGCATCGAGATTAATCCCTCAATCTCTTTCTTGGAGAGAAGGAGGACCTTCATTTCTGGCACCGATAACAGCTATGACATCCAGGCTTTAACCGTTGTGCTTTCCTTGGCAATTTAAAATGGCGCCGGGGAGAGGGCTCGAACCTCTGACCGCTCGGTTGCTGTGCAGGGCACGTCGTAATTTCTCATTGAGGTTCGTTCTTCATTCGCGCCCAGTTTAACAGCCGAGCACTTTAGGCGAAGCGGCTGCCGCCCGCTTCCCTACCTGCTGAGCTACCCCGGCTGCCGTGGATAATATCCTAATTTGTCCCATAAAGGCATTTCCGTAAAAGTCCTTCGCGCCAGATTAGCCCTGTTTGAGACGCTGCCGCATTGCCTTCAGCGCTGCCGCAAGATTTGCCCCGTTGTCAAAATCTTCAACTATTTTCCGAAGCTCCGTTCTGCTCTTGCGTGACAGGTCCCGCACAGCATCGATCATCAGGGGAAGGGCGCGAACGATGTTATCGACGATGGTGATGTCCGCCGCCCTCGCCGTCCGCGACATCGGGTTCAGGTCAATCGCAATCACCCTCTTTCCCCTCTTTTTAAGGGCCTCCGTCCGGTCGCCATCTTCAAGGGGGACCACGACCACATCGGCTGCGGCAATCCCCCGCCGGTCAACCTTCCGCCTGTTGCTGTGAACCTCTGGAATCCTTGTGGAAAAGCAGGGGTCGACGCCCAAGACTTCCCTGGCGCCATGCTTGCGGAGCCAGCGGGCGATGAGCCTCTCCCTCCTCCTGGAACCGTGAAACAGGTTGACCTCGATCCTCGCTCCAGTGGCCCTCGAAAGCTCCACGATTTCTTCGGGAACGAGGGCTGCGGCATTTCCGTTCACTGAGATCACCGGATTTTCGGCCAGGAGCAGCAGCGCCGCCGCGGCCTTTATCGCCTTTCTGGCCTCCCGTGTGGTCCTTTCCCCCAAAAAGTAATCAAAGGCCTCCCCGCGGCCGTGCGCCGCCAGGCCCTCTCCAACGACCAGCCCCAGCTTGAACCCGTCCACGATCCTTTTCCTTATCCTCAAGGATTCTGCCCGCGGATGCTGCGGAGAGATCTCATCCATGAAATTGCCTCCGGAACCCAATTTAGTTCCCCGCGGCGCCACCAAAAAGCTTTTTGAGCAGGGGGAGGAGTTCTAAAGCGGTGGAAATCGCTATGCGCCTGTATCCGCTCGCAATAATCCCCCTGGTATTATCCCTGGGAGCGATTATCCTCTCGGTCATCACCCCCGGGCCGCAGTTTTATCTCACCGTTGGCGTTGCCGGTGCCACCTTCCTCGTCTCCGCGGCGATACTTTTCACCTACGCCAGAAAGTCAACGGAGGCCAGGCAGATCCCGCTGGAAAATTTCTCCCTCTGGGCAGACGTCGGTGAACCCGCCGCCGAGCTGAGAAGGCTCAGTGCCGGGGACGCCTTCGCCGCCGCGCAGATAGCCGCCACCGACCTGGCCTCGCTGGCGGCCAACGCCGAGCTGCTTCAGTCCCGGACCTATCTGCTGGTGGGCCGGGCCGGTTTTGAATGCGTCACTGAAGAAAAGATGCACCGGAGGGTGGAGAGCCTGCTGAACGACATCAACAGGATAACCAGGACCATCAGCGACTCCAAAAAATTGACCGCCGACATCATCCCGCAGATCGAGCAGTGCGCCGCCCAGGCCGAGCGGATCGCCATCAAGTTCTTCGAGCTGGAGGACGGAAAACCGGAAACCGTCTACATTTATCTGGAGCCGCTGAGAAGGGCGGCTGAAAAACTCTCCCGCGACCTCAAGCTGGCGGCATCGAACATCTCCAAGTACCTGATCTGGGAGGAAAAGATACCAACCAAGGTTGAAACTCCGCCCGCTGCACCGACTGAGGCCCCGCCCCAGCCGTTGCCTCCGCCACCAGCAAGCGTCGAGCCTGCAATCAGCAAACCGGAAGCCTCTCCCCCGCCACAACCCGCCACACCACCGGAAAGAACACCTGAAAACAAGTAGCAGGGTCTGTTAACGTGAAGCCGCATTTGAACCTCGTCTTCATCGGCCACGTTGATCACGGCAAATCAACCATGATCGGAAGATTACTGGTGGAAATGGGCGTCGTCAAGGAAAAGGATCTTTTGGACGAGGCCGGGAGCTTCAAGTTCGCCTGGGTGATGGACAGGGAAAAGGAGGAGAGGGCCCGCGGGGTAACCATCGACATCGCTTACCAGAAGATTGAGACGCAGAAAAACATCATCACCATCATCGATGCTCCGGGCCACCGGGACTTTGTCAAGAACATGATCACCGGGGCAAGCCAGGCGGACGCGGCGGTGCTGGTCGTGGCCGCCGATGACGGGAGCACGCCGCAGACCGGGAAGCGCG
>Ga0080004_1118696_pt1 | contig 71806 bp, 74 predicted proteins | sample WasSprMetagenome_FD_69207 | JGI IMG/M metagenome (GOLD analysis project Ga0080004, IMG submission 69207) | Sulfidic aquatic microbial communities from Washburn Spring, Yellowstone National Park, USA - WS (SPADES assembly) (version 2) | ecosystem: Environmental > Aquatic > Thermal springs > Hot...
CTATCGAGACTCAGTCCAATTAGTTGTAAATGAGATTTGGGGTTTAAGTGAAGTACCTTCGAGAACAGAACTACACGTTATGTTCTACAGTAGATTAATGAAGCTTGGGTTTAGAGCACACCACGTATCAGAGATCTACAGGCGAGCCAAAGAGGTTGTTAAATCAACTAAGAAGAACAATGGCTCAAAGCCGATACTTAGAAAACTAACAGCTAGAATACACATACTAGACTACAAACTAGACCTGGATAAGAAGACAATTAAGATAGCAGTGCTACGTGATAAATGGGTCGAGTTGAAGCTGAAGTGGTATAGTTACCTCGACAAATACCTCGATGGCTCTTGGAAACCCGGTGAGATACTAGTAAGCTATAAATATGGGAGAATATACATCTACATATCGCTCCACAAAGACGTGGTATTTAAAGAGCCTAGAGCGATTATGGGCATAGACTTAAACTTCAACAATATAACATACTAAAGGGTGAATTAATCTCAATAGGCGTAATGCCGTTCAGGGGTCTTAGTAGAGCACTACACTATAGGAAACTAGCTGAGAATCTACAGAGGAGGCACCCCAGGAACTGGAGGTTTCTGAAGTGGGCTAGGATGGTTAGAGCTAGGTGGCTTAACAAGGCTAGGAGCATCCTAGTAGACACAGCACACTACGTCTCAAAGAGACTTGTAGAAGTAGCTAGAGAATACGACGCTGTAATCGTCTTCGAGGACTTGGAGAAAATAAGAGAGAATAATAATGGTGGAAAGAAGCTGTCATGGGAGAAGCCACTATGGTGCTATAGGAGGATACAGTCTTACACAGAGTACAAGGCGTTATTAAAGGGAATTAAGACAGTATATGTAAACCCGGCGAGAACATCTAAGAAACCCCCTAACGGCAGGAAACTAAGATTCATAAACTACCGGTTTGTACAATTAGGAGACACAGTAACGTCGAGAGACGTTATAGCCTCATGGAACCTAGCTTTAAGAGGCTTAAAGCAGATGAAGGGCTCAAGGGTTACGTGGAGCCCCAATAGCCCCCGCAATGAAGCAGTGAAAACCCGAGCCAAGCGGGGGAACCCCGAGGCGAAAAAGTATTCACAACTAATTACAGTTATTCACAAATAATCGCCTCGGGGAACCCCTTAAAGACACCGGCTATAATATATCGACTTACGCCTTTACGTGGAATAAAAGGCCTTTAATTAACGAGATCATTGGCGACGCATAGATGCAAGTATACTCATTGTAGGTGTATCAACATATGAGAACAAAAACCTTTCCACTTGTTGAATACACTATTAAACTATTAGTTCACAAGGTAGGATGTAAGAAGACTATTATTATAGGTACATATGGGTGGAGCGGTAAGACCGCTGAGTTGAAGAATATACTTGAAAACCTAGGATGTAGTGAAGTTTATTACCCAGTCAACTACTAGATGTTATTAGACAAGTGAAGAACTTGTTCAAGATGGAGGCGCGGTTTTCACAATAAAGACTCAAGAGGAAAAATTTAAAAGGGGTTTTATCCTTACCTCTAAAAACTTGGCTGTAAAATATACCTGAATATAGAGGGTTGAGTGGTTATGAGTTTTTAGTTATAGTGAAGAGCAATTAGAGAAGTTAAGAGTTGATAAGCAAAGACTCCGCGAGATTATAAAAGAGTTGTCTATGTGGAGAGCACATGCAACAATATTACTAAGTCTTTATATTCCACCTGGTAGACCTGTAAGTGATGTGCTGGCATTGCTTAGACAAGAGATCTCTGTAGCTGAGAACATTAAGTTAAAGAAAACCAGGAACTCCGTAGAGTGGGCTTTAAATGTTGCTTATGATAGGTTGAGCAAAGTCCCTAAGATCCCTGAGAACGGGCTTGTATTATTTGCTGGCTTAAACCCAGATACAGGTGATAACGTTGTAGTTATGTTCATACCTCCCGAGAAAGTACCACTATTCTTCTACAGAACAGACAAGCACTTTCACGTAGAGTTTTTAGAGGAAATGGTGTCGGAGTCTAACATCATTGGATTATTAATAATTGAGAGAGATTACGCCACTATTGGGTTACTCAAGGGAAATAGACTTGAAGTTGTAGAGGAAATTGAAGGTTATGTACCAAGTAAACATCACAAAGGTGGGCAAAGTCAGAGGAGATTTGATAGGATAATTGAGCAATTAGCTGAGGAATTTTACAAGAGAGTTGGTGAACATGTAAATAAAGTGTTTTTACCACTACTTGAACAAGGTAAATTAAAAACTATAATTATCGGCGGACCAGCTTACGCTAAACATGATTTTATACAAGGAGATTACATTGACTATAGACTAAAGCAGATTATCGCCTCAGAGCTTATAGACGTATCATATCAAGGCGAAGCCGGCTTAAGAGAACTCATACTTAAAGCAGGAGATCTCCTACAAGAACAAGAGTTCGCTGAGTCACTTAAGTATTTAGAAGAGTTCAAATATCACATAGCTAAAGATGATGGTCTGGCCGTATATGGTGAAGAAGAAGTAAAATTAACTCTTGAGAGAGGCCTACTAAAAGTATTACTCCTTGGAGAAAATAGAGATGACCTACTAGAGTGGCTTGAAAAAGCTTCACAATACGGTGTTAAAGCTGTAACTATAAGTAAATCTGTACCCGAAGCTGAATGGTTCTATAAGACATTTAACGGCTTAGCGGGTATACTTAAAACCAAAATGAGTTATTTTGAGTAGTAAAGACCTAGTTCTCATAGAGTTTTACCACAGTTAAGTAATATTCTCTATAAGAAGAGTTAGTTTCACTGTGCCCTCCTCTAAAAGTACTCTATGATAAATAGGTGTTTACAGTGAAGGGTATAGAGTCTATAGTAGGAGCGTATTTAGCATTAATTCTAATAACTGGAGCAGTATTAGGACTCTTTATTTGGAGTAAACATTCAATACTATATCTTAAGGAGGACATAAGTACCGCTAGTACTAGGTTTCAGTATATACTTTACCCACCTATTTTAACACTAAGATATGTTAATGAGAGTGTGCTATTGCTCACTATATATCCGCGTATACCAGTTTATGTTAGGGAGATTATATTAAGAGATCTTGGAGGAAACCTCTTACATTACAAGTACTTAGATATTCTCGTGAATAACTCTTACTCCGTAGAAATTCCAATCATAAATACACCATTTCACATTTTACTAGTATCTAATGACGGTATCATCTACTACTATAATCCACGTGATGACCCCGGATTAGCCACAGCACCAGACTATTTGAGAAGTAAAGGTTATATAGATTCAGAGTTAATAGAGTACTTGTCTAGTAGTAATAGTAATTCTACATACAACTCGGAGCTTATCCCGATACTAAGCTATGGATATAAGTTACATGTCGGAAATATCAACATGGATATTTACAATCAACCAGGATTTAAAGAATTCTTATATTTAGTAGGACCTATTGATTGTAGTAGAGTTAGGTTTGATGCTTATGGTGGACCATATTGGGATATGGTTTGTAATTGTAATATGTCTAGTAGATTTCACTGGTTAACCTATGGGCTATATGGTAAATATACAACAAACCCATATCCCCCAAGACCAATTATAGGAGAAAACTTCTACTTCGTGCAAAACTCAAGTCTATTAATTATTGGGACAGATTTAACATGGACATATAACTACTTCCAGGTCTACAGGCTCCTAAAATACACAGGTAACACGCCTATTCAATTCAATGTCACGATAAAAGTTAGAGGATACTATTACTTGGGTTCAACACAATACCCATTAACACTAGACTTCATCCCAGTAGTCTATATTTACGATGCTACTACATCACCACTAACACCTGTCTCACTTGGAAGAGGATCCTCAGATACATTTAAACCATGGCTTAAAAGAATACCACTAGAATCATCTTATATAAGTACTAATAGTTTATCATTCTGGAGTAAAACATACACTGTGACAATATCTCCACCCGAACTTGGTATTACATCAGCTGTCATACTCGTAGGCCTAGAATTATTAAAAGTATCTAGTATGACTGGCTATATTGAAATCTATATTCAAACTTAAGAGCCATAATTCATGAATCAGACAAGAACATTTAAAAATAACATTCAAAAATCTAATGAGAAGAAGCCCGGATTAAATTTATTCAGCTAAGGGATAATTTAACAACAAGAAATTAACTCTACTCGATCCGAGGCGATAAAGGATCTAGTTAGGTGAAGTCTTAAAGGCCCTCATAGTAAGGTAATGAAATCTTGGATAAGAGCATGATATTTAATTAAGGCTATTTGTAAGTAACCCTCCCCAAGGAGATTCTAATATAGAATTTATTTAGGGATTCCTCTTTAAACTATAGAAACAAGTATAGATGATATAATTGCTGGAATTAAACTATATTTAAATAATTGTATTAGTGCTTGATCTATTCTATAACGCCCCATTACATTCTTCACGAGCGTAATTACAATTACGAGTACTACGTATTTCACTATAAGCAATAATACTCCCCCTATAGAGAAGTGTCTAAATGGTAGTGGGCCACCAAGAAATATGTATACACCGAGGAGTAGTGATATGGCTAGTTCAACGTCATGTAAAAGTCTAAATAAAGCTAGAAGTGGACCTGAGAATTCTGTTTCAAACCCTGCAATTATCTCCTGTTCTGCTTCAGGAATATTGAATGGTTGATACATAACTCTAGCTTGTAAACTTACAATATAAGCTATAAAGCAGAGAAGCATTATCACGACGTAGAGAGGGTTTAACCATGTTCTTGGAACATTCACATAGCCGCTTAAACTCATAAATAACACATCACCTCCCCTAGTCGTTAAATAGACTGGGATAATAATGCTTGCAAAGAATGCTGGCTCAGCTATCGTGGCAATACTTAACATCCTTGAAATACCTATGCTTGTATATGGGCCCGGCATTGCCATTGAAGCCATGACCGTTGATATAAATGGTATAACACTTGCCATATAGAAAAATATTAATACATCAAACTCAGAGCACACCCTAAATGGGCTAAGAGGTAGGAAGACGAGTGCACCAATAGAGAATGCTAAACCCATTAAAAAGAACAGCTCTGCTGTCTTAACCATGCTAAACCTTGTTTTAACGGTTTCCTTGACGCGGAGAAGTTTCCAGAAATCATAAAATGGCTGAAGAACACCAAAAGCCCCAACATAGCTTGGACCCATTCTATTCTGATACCTAGCACTAATCTTTCTTACCATGTACTGTGTGAAGAGTGCAAGTGATATTGTAAAAAATAATCCTGGGAATATTATAGTTGAAAGTATTAGTAACATGGTTTGATCAATGGTCACATCTACCACCCTATAAGCATTAATGTCGTAAAAACTACTATAGAGATTAGAAGGAGTATTCCATACCATGATGATATAAACTTGTACCAGTCATGTAGGCTCCCTGTGTGAACTTTTGTGACAAGTATATTAAAGATCGATCTCGCAAATCTCCTTATAAATCCCCAGTACAGTGAAGCTATGCTTGGAGATATTGAGGACACTACGCTCTCAGGCTCACCTGATAAGTATACGTCTGAAATACGAGTAATGCGTGATTTTAACATATAGTAGAGCAGTAGTGTAATTGCTAGTAAGAGAGCTACTGCCCCAATTGAAATGGCAACCGCCATGTAAGGGTCTACTTTAAGGGTAACCATCTCCAAAGCTCACCCGGTATTTTCTCACATGCCACCTGCACATAAATATCTACGCCCTTAATTAGACTTAAAGTTGTTTTCTCAAATATAGGCATGAGATACCAGAATATTACGCCGAGTACTAGAAGAGACATTGCCATTAGTAATAACATTACCTCTATCCATGAACTTCTACTAAGCTTCTCATAGGTTTTTCTAGGGACATTAAAGATCACGGACGATATTATTTTCATGTAACCTGGTATCGATAGAGCTGTTATTATGATTATAAGTACTGGTACTAGTACAAAACCAGCAGAAATATAGCCAAGTGCTATTAGTAGTTTAGAATAAAATCCTATAAATGGTATGAGACCTGCAAGGCTAAGAATACTAATAATCACCGCTGCTGATGTTAATGGGTAAATCTTGCCGACACCACCTATTTCATCAAGGTCTCTTGAACCAGCAGTTTCAATAAATACACCACTAGCCATGAAGAGCACTACTTTAGCTATACAATGAGATACTATATGTACTAGTGTACCAGTTATAGCAATTTTCACTACATCCTCGCTAATTAGAAAACCAGCAGATAACCCCATATAGATTATACCAGTATGACTAATAGCACTATAAGCTAAAAGTCTCTTAATATCACGCTGATACATCATCATTAATGCACACACGACTCCACTAATTGCCCCGAGTGTGAGCAGAACTATTAGAATTACCTCGCGATACTCTACTAAAACACTTTTCTCTCCAAATATCGTGTAGAGAAATCTCATAACTGCATAAATACCAACACTTTCAACTAAACCCGAAAGAGCTGCTGATATAGGAGTTGGGGCTTCTGGGTTAGCATCAACTAGCCAGAAGTGATTAGGGAAAATAGCAGATTTAAATGTAAATGTCCACAGTGCAAGAGATACCGCGATCAATGAGAGATATTTAAGACTTGGGGTCTCAAGCATCGAGGATAGTAATGCTAAATAAGCCATGTTAACTGTGCTAAAACCAGAGTAGAGTAAAACTACCGCTACAAAATACATTGTAGTAGCTACTGCCCCTATTAACGCGTATTTAGCTGCTGCCTCCACAGCTTCAGCTCTACTTCTATGATAAGCGACAAGTCCATATGTTGATATACTTAAAACTTCTAGCATAACAAATAAGTTAAAGGCGTCTCCCGTGTAAAGACACCCTAAAATGCCTGTTTCAAGACCTAGTAGTAGAGTATAATACCATGAAGCTTCATCTAAGTAGCGACTATACCAATTTGAGTACAAGATTATTGAGAGCATTAACCACGCTACTAGAGCTGCTAGAAGAGCGTTAAATAAATCGATCTCATAGACTATTCCAAAGTGCGGTGGCCATCCACCATATTTATAAATTAATGGCTTTTCTTCTAGAATTACATAATATAGTACCGTCGTCGTAGTGAGAGTTGCATAAAGACCTCCAATAGTCGCTAGTATAAAAGGTGCTTTTTTCTCACTCTTAGTCAACTTAGAGACAAGTGGCGTTATAAAAGCTAGCGTGACTAAGATAGGTGTTAGTGGCCCCATCATATTCGTGACTAACGTGTCCAGCTCCATTAAATTCACCCCTTAATCAAATATTCTTCTCGCAAACTTTTCAAAAGACTCAAATATCTCCCTCTTAGCCTCTAGCGGGTCTAATGTTTTAGCATCAATCCAGTGTATATAAAAAGCTTTCCTAGTCTCATCGATCTCCACTACAACTGATCCAGGTGTATTGGTTATACTGTTAGCTATTGTTGTAATTGCGTAATCTGAGTTTGCATTATAATAGGTCTCTATAATTGCTGGGTTAACAGGTGTTTTCGGGTGTAATATTCTTTTAATAACATCTACGTGAGCCTTTGTCTCATAATATGTAAAGTATAGTATAGCATATGTGATTAAATAAAACCAGCGTATAGCATTTAATGGTTTCAATGGATTTTTAATAATCATACCTGAAAATACCACACTAACGACTATAGAAACTAATACTCCCGTTATGATATCATAACCAGTAAGACTACCAGTATATACTATATATATTACAAAAGCCAGAAGAAATATGAGAAGAATGCGTAAAATACCCTTCAAAGAACTCACCCCCTAAGCCTCCTGATCTCTCTCATGTCAAGTGTCTTATAGTGAGAGTAGAGAATCCAGCCGAGAAATACGAGGAAGAGTGTGACTGCTAACCCTATGACTATCGCTGTTAGTACAAGAGCTTGTGGTAGCGGGTCTACAGCTAGCTTTGCGAATTCCTCTACAGCTCTAGGATTTAAGTCTGTTAATACAGGTACTTTTGATGGATTTTGATTAATCCACCTTCTATAGCCAATAAATATCGCAAATGTATTTGCTGTATCACTAAAAATAGTCAATGCAATTATCTTCTTAATATAATGTGGTTTAAAGAATATTGCATATAATGAGATAACGAAGTTTGCTAGTAGTGAGGCAAGAACTACTGATAAAAGATACGTATTTATAATCTCCAAGCTAATCACCTCTCTTCGACTTGTAGTGTTCTCACTAACATTAAGACTATAAATGCAATAGAGAATCCTGCAGCAACCGCAAACATCTCAAAGAGATTAAAAAACCACAAAGTACCGCTGATCAGGGCTCCCGCGATATCTATAGGCATAGATGTCTGTGCATCAGGTTTAATCATGTTCTGAAACACGTAGGCATATGTACCCTGTATTAAACTCACCAAGAACAATGCTATAGCAGTTAATCCAATACCGAAGAGACCTAGACTCCTCATAATAATCATTTTTGACGTTGTAAAGCCCCTCATTATTAGAAAAGACACTGAAAACACTACTATAATCACCATAGGCAATACCGCTATAACTGAGCCACCTTGAAAGCCGCCGCCAGGCGTTAAATGACCGTGTAGGGCAATAGAAGCTCCTACTACTATGATCATTGGCGCCGTAATTCTTGTAACTGTCTTAACTATTAGTGAAAGCCCATGACCAGGTTTCTCAACACGCTCACTAAGAAGCCTGCGCGTTAGTGCTAACCCTGCTATTAACGCTAAATAGAAAACCGATGTCTCAAAAAGAGTATCTAAGCCTCTAAAATCCCATACAATAGCTGTAACTGCTTCTGGTGACATTACTGTGTATTCTCTTAATTTATATGGATTATAAGTAGCATATAAGTAGAATTCTGCTAGAGGTCTCACAGCTGTCGACGGCATAATGTGTTCAAATCCCACCGTGATTAGTAATGCTAGTGCTAATATTAGAATTATTAATACAACTACTTCTACAGCCTTCATTCTTTCTCCCACCTCTCTGTTTTACTAATTAAGATCAAGAGTACTCCTGGTATAAGTCCGACAGCTACAGGAATATACACTAAACCTATATCTGGGGCTAGCAATAAGAAGTAGAGTATGGTATAAAGCCCGCTTTGAAGAGCGCTATAAATCACTGCTTTTACCAGATCTTTTTCTACTACAGCCATGTAGACAGCTAATGTTGATATAAGACTTACAACGGCCATTAATATATATACTCCTGTTTCACCAGACAACATAGATACTCTCACCCACAGAGTTCAGGATCTAGTTTATCTGCTATACATGGTTTTACACGAGCAACCTTAGCTTTATGAACACCCCTTGCTAGCGCATGAGAACCTGCTGGAGCTAGTATAAGTACTATAAAAGCTGCCACAATGCTTGCTCCAGCCACAAACCATCTATAAACTCCAAGTTCCTCAACCGTGATTGCTAAAATAGCTGATCCTACTAGTGGATAGACAGATCCCCATATAGAACCTATTGTTGCAGCATGTAATCTCAAATAGAAATTCTTAAATCTATGAAATCCAATCGCAGAGACTAAGGCTGCAAACGCGCCTAGACACAATAGAGCTGATCCTATTACTCTCAATATAATTGGGATTTCAAGCACCGAGATCACCATGCTCAAGATATTTTGCTATATAAATATCTAGAGAGTAAACCCAGAAAGCTAGAGGTATAACTAAGACTATAAGTAGTGGCTGTTTTAGATATATACTTAACAGAGTAAAAAGAACTAGAGATATATATGTTAACACATCAATCGCCAAGACCTGATCACCAATTGTAGGACCTTTTAAAGCTATTATAGAGAGTAGTAAAATCGCAATGGCATAAATGAACATTACAATCAATATTAACTCCATTAACACTATCCACTCACCTTTTTCACAGTGCTTAAAGAGTACTCTTCTGAGTTTATTTGTATAGGCCCAGCAATATCATATTTACTAGTGACAATAAAAGCATTTACAGGGCATATTTTAACACACCTATAGCAGAATACGCATTTTAAATAGTCTATTAATGGATATATCTTCTTCGGGTTTTTAGCAGGGATTTCATAACCTTGAGGTATTGGTGTCATTTTGATAGCATCAGCAGGACACTCTAGTGCACAGAGAGTGCAGCCTGTACATTTTGTAAGGTCAGCATATTGGATACCGCGTGAATCCTCTTCTACAGGCGTTTTTTCACGAGGATATTGAATAGTTGCTGGTTTTCTCAATAAATTTTGAAGAACTAACTCTACTAGTTTAGGTCTCTTCATACTCTACCACCTGCAAGTTCTTTTAGCGTCAACTTGTACTTAGTGTTCTTTTCTAAATCTATGACTATAACTCTCTCCATGCATGATATACATGGGTCTAGCGAGGTAAGAGCTACAGGAACATCTGCTAGACTGAGACCTACATACATGAATGCTGAATTTATAATGTTATTAAAACTAGGAGTTCTAATCTTTACTCTATAAGGATATGTACTCTTACCATCACTCATAACATAATATGTTAACTCACCTCTCTGAGCTTCAACTCTAGCATAAGACTCACCTTGTGGTATTACGCGTGGAAGTCTTTTTTCATCTGGAACGGGATTACCATCAGCTGGCAATTTCTCTAAAATGTAGAGACACATATTTAGGGCCTCTAATGTCTCATCCCATCTAACCATCATCCTAGCCCATGAGTCACCTTCAGTCCTAGTGATAACATTAAATGGTATTTCGTCATATGCGTCATATTTGTCGCTAGCTCTACTATCTATCCTCACACCAGAACCTCTAGCTACAGGTCCTACGAGACTGTGACTTGTGACGTCAACGGGCTTTAACAAGCCAACTTCAACAAGTCTCTTAATTATAGTCTCATCTTCTTCGAAAACCTTCTTATAAAACTCTATTCTAGGTTTTAACTTGACTAGTAGATCCCTAATTCTCGCTCTTTTAACCTCATCTATATCTCTCCTAACACCTCCAATCATCATATAATCCCCTAACACTCTATTTCCAGTTAATATTTCCTTAGCTTTCATAACTCTCTCTCTATCAAGCATAATTTGCATAAAGAGTGTTTCAAAACCAACAATTTCCGCCATAATGGCGTTTATTATCATATGGCTGTGAATTCTCTCAAGTTCCATTGCTAATACGCGAAGATATCTTGCTCTATTATTTGGTTTAATATCAAGTAAATACTCTAAAGCCCTAACATAACAATTAGCATGAACAGTATTACAAATGCCACATACACGTCCAGCTATAAATATATCTCTGTAAAATGTATTTTTCTCACAAAGCTTTTCAACACCCCTGTGATTATATCCGGTATTTACTTCTACTTTAATAACTTCTTCTCCATCAGCATACACTTTGAGTAGTAATGGTTCGTGTAATGCTGGGTGTTGAGGACCTATGGGTACTTCTGTTGTGACTAATGGTATTTCAACTACCTTCGTCACAGTCATATTACACACCACTATCTTTTCTAAGCGGATATATACCTTTTTCAGCAATATCTAAAGACACAAAAAAGCCGCGTTTTAAGTATGGATTTCCTTTAAAAAAGATGCCGAGTAAGTCGTGGGTCTCACACTCCCCATTAAAAACTCCTGGCACTATGTCTACTAACGTATCTATTACAGGGTTATTTCTATCCAGATATGTTCTAACTACAATGGTCTCTTCTTCCGGCAATAATACCACATAATAATCTAATCTGATTTTCCCCTCGCCTGGAAGATCTGTTCCAACGATAGTTGAGATGTAAAAAGATTCATATCCATGCTGCTCAATTAAATCTTTAAAAAGAGGTCTCACGTTTTCAGGTCTAATTATAAAAACTGTTCTCTTAGGCTTTACTAAGTCGACTTTAACAGCATATTTTGAAAAGAGATCTCGTTTACTGCTCACATTTATCCCCTACACGAGCCTCACTAAGTAATTTTAACAACTTCACTATACCGTCGAGAATTGCCTCAGGTCTCGGGGGGCACCCAGGTATGTAAATATCTACTGGTATGACCTTATCAGCTCCAGCTATGACATTATAAGATTTTGCGAAGACGCCACCACTACAGGCACAAGCACCTACGGCTATAACGAATTTTGGACATGGCATCTGATTATAGAGTCTTCTAAGTCTTTCACCCGCTTTTTTAGTTACAGCTCCAGTCACAACTAGGATATCCCCGTGCCTAATACTAGGTGCAAGCTTAACACCGAATCTCTCAGGATCATATAGTGGAGTTATAGCTGCTAAAACTTCTATATCACAGCCATTACAAGCACCAGTATTAAAGTGAAGAAGCCAAGGACTATATCTAATCAATCTATAATCTCCACGAGCTTTTATACTCCTCTCAGCGCTCTCTACGCGTGAAAGCACGATTATCGCCTCTGATTTAATTCTAAACCAACTGATGACATTTTTAAACTTTTCCACTTTTAATCAACAGATCTGCCGCTATTATTTGTCCAAGTGCTAATCCTCCATCTCCTAGAGGTATTTTTCTGGGTAAATTAGGCATTAAATCTTCTTCTCTCAATCTCTCATATAAACCCATATATATGAATTCGTTAACAGCTGCTCCTCCACCCAATACGACCCCATCTATTCTAAACCCCTTAATAGAACATGTTATTAAGTCGCCTAATGCTAGGCCAAAACTATATAGAAAGCTCTTTGCAAGTGTGTGAGGATCGTATTTCGTTCGACTCTCTAAAACCCAGTTAACTAGTCCTCTATAGTCTAGTTTTAAAATGCCATTATCGCTGATAACTACGTAATCATTTACATCAATCAGTTTTCCACTACTTCCAAGAGCTTCTAGTTTTATCGCTGGTTCTCCTTCATACGTCCTCTCTATATTTGGGTCTATAATCGCCATTACCATATCAATAAGTCTACCGGTACTTGAAGCTAATGTATATTTTTTCTGCGTTATAAGGATGTGTGATGCAAACGCCTCATATAATTTACTCGTAGGGGTTCCCATAGACTCTAAGAGCTTCTTGATCTCTATCCACCCATATCCTTCCATAGTGAGATAAGATGAGAATATACGTATTGGTATATAAGTATCTCTGTCACTTGTTAATGGTAATTGTTTTAGTGAAGCAATTCTTTTATAGCCATATTTTTCTGTGTTAAATAATAAGACCTCGCCTCCCCAAATGGTATTATCATCGCCCCAGCCTAAGCCATCTATAGCAAGACCTACTAATTCACCTTTAATTTCTAGGTCGATTGCCGTTGATAACACATGTGCGTAATGATGTTGTACCTCTATAAAGCCTAGTCTATTTACATTAGAATAAAGTAAGCCTAATGTTCTCGAATATAATCTTGGATGTTTATCTACCACAACAATGGGTTTATCGTTCATACCTATATGATAATTTTTCACTAAGAACTCTAAGTATTTTACCAGATCCTCCTGGGCTTCTAGACTATCTAGATCACCGATATATTGTGTTAAAACCACTCTGTTCTCAAAACCTATCCCCCCTACATTGTCAAGGTCGCCTCCGAATGCTATGTACTCTCTGCTCAAGTTAAATGGTATTGTTATCCAAGCTGGTGCAAAACCTCTACTCCTTCTAAGTATAACATAATTACCTCCGGTTTTTCGTATTACGCTATCATCTACTCTATTCACTATCTCTCTATCGTGAACTAAGAAGTAGTCTGCTATTTTAGATAATTTTATTTTAGCACAATCTTCATCTTTACACATAGGTTCTCCTGAGACGTTGCCACTTGTCATGATCAAAAATTTATCCCTGGTATTAAGTAGAAGGATGTAGTGAAGCGGCGTATAAGCCACAAATACTCCTTCATGGGCAAGTCCAGGTGATACATACTTAGAAACAGGGCTTTCAGGGCGCTTAGGCAACAATAGTATTGGAGCTTGAGGAGAATTTAATAGTACTTCATCTTCATAATCTATATAAACAAGTTTACTTAAAACGGTGGTATCTAGACCCATGATTGCGAAGGGCTTATTAGGTCTTCTCTTCCTCCTCCTAAGTTCAAGTACTACTTCGTCGTCTGTTGCGAGAGCTGCAATATGATAACCCCCTAGGCCCTTAACACCCACAATATAGCCTTCATCGATAAGTTTCGCCGCCATTAAAATGGGATCATTACAGTCTACTCTCTCAAAATTTTTATCTAAAAGCATAATTCGCGGGCCATCACGAGGGCAACTAATGCCCTGAGCGTGATATCTCCTAGTATTTGCAGGATCCGTATATTCTCTCATGCAATCGCTACATAGCTTATATTTATTCATCGAAGTGTTCTCCCTATCATACGGTATCTTATAGATCATTGAAAATCTAGGTCCACACCACGCACAAGAATTAAATGGATACATATATCTCTTATTCTCTTTGTCAAGAATTTCCTCAAGACAATTTCTACACATAGCTAAGTCAGGTGGTATATTAGATCTTACATATGTTTTCTCACCGCTAACTTCTATGTTAAAGCCTGTATAACCACATATATGCTCCTCTTCGGAGAAAACATACTCTATAATTGCAGGCGGTGGCTTCTCATAGAATAACTCAGCAATAAACTCGTAGAGGACGTTCTCAGGGCCTTCAATCCATAATTCTACCTCACCACCACCGATATTCCTCACATATCCTCTTAGCTTAAACTCTTTTGCAAGTCTACTTATAAATGGTCTAAAACCAACGCCTTGAACAAGTCCAGTTATAATAATACGTAATGCTCTGTTTGAGTTTGTCACGTTTTCCTCGCCTAATCTATAACATTGTTATTTTTACTTCTCCCTTTTAACTCTCAACTCGCTTCCAATAACCCAGTATTCTCCATCAGATCTCTTCTCTAACTTGAAAATAGGCACCTCGCTCTTAACTCTCTCTAGTATTTCTTCAGCTGCCGCGAAAGAACTTTTTCTATTCTCAGCGAGGACAGCTATTACTATTGTTACCTCACCGGGCTTTAACGATCCTATTCTATGCCATATAACAACGTGAGATAGCTTATATTTTTCTGCTTCTTCACGCGCAATTTTCTCCATTATTTTTAAAGCAGCATTTTTTACTATTGTATACTCGAGTTCATAGACTTTCTTATCTCCTTCAACAAGTCCCTTCACTAAGCCTATGAATAATGTGATGGCTCCACAGTGTTCATCGAGTTTTAACATGGTATTTACTAAGGAGTTTAAGTCTAATTGTTCACTCTTATCGAGTATTCTAACATCAATTAACACGCTATCCACCTGAAAATGGTGGTACTAAATAGATCTCTACAAGATCTCCTTCTATAATATAATCTTCGCTTACAACACTACTTCTAACTATAATAATGGGTTTTACACTAATACTATCAATATCGTAAAGAGACCTTAATCTCAATAAAATATCTTTAACTACAACTTTACTCTCGTTAAATTCTAAAATAACTTCATCTCCAAGTCTATCTTTAAATACAGAGTAAGGCTTAACTACGACTCTCACTTATACTCCCCTTAATTTTTTCAATAATTCTCACATCACTTATTACAGTATAAGGATATTGGCCTTTCTCATCTTTTTCATATTTCTTAACCATATCCCATATGTTTAATAACGCGATAGTAGCACCTGTGAGGGCCTCCATTTCAACGCCAGTTTTAGCTGTTGTTTTAACTTTAACATATACTCTCACTCCATCCTCCTCTACCACATATTGAACATCGACAGTCGTTATTGGTATATTATGTGTTAGTGGTAGTAAGTGAGGTACGTTTTTCACAGCATTTATAGCAGCTATAGTACTTACTGTAAACACGTCTCCTTTCTCTACAAGCCCCTCTCTTATCCTCTTAATGGTTTCAGGTCTTAATTTAATAAACCCTGTTGCAGTAGCTTCTCTATAAACTTCTGCCTTCTCGGTAATATCAATCATTTTAACCATAATAATCACCTAGATTTAAAAAACGGTTTTCTTAAGCTAATAGCTCTCTTAAATCCTTCTAAAACACCTATTTCATCTCTAGCAATAATGGCGTTATATACATCTACAAACGGGTACTCCACGTAGAGACAGGTTTTTAAATAGCCTTCTGGCGTAAACCTTAACCTAGTGCAAGAACTACATAAGTGTGGATTGCCATATCCAATAACAACTTCTACTTTAATACCACTTGGAAGCACATATATAGGTCTACTCTGAAAAATCCTAACTGTTTTCTTAACAGCGATCTTCTCTAAAAACTCCACTATAGGATCTAATTTGACATGTTCACTTTTATACACGCCTATAGGAGTGCCTAAAGGTATTAACTCTATCACATTTAAATCAAAACCATATTTCTCAGCTAGTTGTAATATTTGAGGAAATTCACTGATATTCGACTTCATAGCAAGGAAATTCAACTTTACTTTTAATCCATACTCTAGAGAAGTCTCTAATCCCTTAAGAACACTATCAAGTAGGTTAACCCCGCCTGTTAAATATCTATATGTGTCTTCTCTAAGAGAATGTAAACTTACATTTGCTCTATCAACCCCGCTCTCAGCTAGTAATTCAGCCTTTTCGCAAAGCAGTGAACCATTAGTTGTAATTGAAACCTCCTCTGCGTAAGGTCTAATTTCTCTCACAATCTCATGTACATCTCTCCTCAACAGCGGCTCTCCGCCAGTTATTTTGTAAAATTTAATATTTATCTTCCTAGCAATACTTGCTAAAAACCCATAATCTTTAGGCCTTAATCTCTCCTCAATATTTCCACTAGACTTCTCTAAACCTTCTCTATGACAAAAAATACACTGATAATTACATCTAGTCGTAATTATTAGCCTTAAACTATCTACTGGTCTACCATAATTATCACGTAGAGGCATGTCTTCAACATTAATACTCAAAAAACATTACCTCTCATCTAACTTATCTTAAAACACCTAGGGTAAATATACATCTGCAATATAATTGCTAAATAGCTAAATTAAATAACTTCTTTCTAGTAAACTCTGAATTGTAATAGCATAGGTGATTATTGCAATGAAGCCTGAGCCTGAGTGTTTAAGATGTATTCTATCTGTGAGATTACGAGAAATAGAAAGTACAAGTATTCCTGACAAGCTTAAAATTCAAGTGGCTAAAGAGCTACTTAAGCTATTGATTGAAGAGTTTTCATTAGACAAAGAGCTGACACAACTTGCTACAATTACATTTAAATACGTGATTTTAAAACTACCTGAAGTAATTACTTACTATGAGAAAATTAAGTCAATATCTAATCTACAAGCACTACGTGATCTACATGTTCACGAAGAATACTCAGCTAGACTAATAAACAATTACGAGAGATTTAGATATCTCGTTAAACTCTCAGGCATTGCTAATATTATTGACTATGGTGTAGCTGAACACAGCGCTAATATAGTAAGTATAGATCCTTTAAAGGTTGAGAAGGCCGAGTTATTTATTGACCATGTACGTGAATTTTACGAGGTAATAAGAAAAGGGGGGTTAAATGTATTATGGTTGTTTGATAATGCTGGTGAATCTATTTACGACATGTTACTAATCAGAGAGATCAGGTATATGGGCAATAGCGTATATGGCTTTGTAAAAGAGGATCCAGGCTTCCAAAACGATGTAACCATCTATGATGCTGTATCTAGCGGACTAACTAGCGCTCTAGATGGAGTTGTAGCTTATCAGGGTTCAACTATACACGTTGAGAATTTAAGTGAAGAAGCATTGAAAAGTATAGAAAAAGCTGATTTAATAGTCGCTAAGGGCATGAGCCATTATGAATATCTCAGTGAGCGATTTTTAGATAAACCTGTAGTGTTTATACTTGTAGCTAAATGTGATCCTGTGGCCAACACAATAGGTGCCGGCTCCAGAGGCAAAATTATTTGTCTCTTCAGAAAAACTGGTGAGCTTTGAGTGCTTATTGTAGCTAAAGCTAGGGGAGAAAAAATAGTGTTTAAAAGAGCCTCGCTTAATGACCTCTGTCAAGCCATTTACATATTAGTACAGCTTATACCTCAAGGATTTGTAACAAGCTATTTAAGTATAGCTAAATTACTTAATATACATCCACGTATTGTTGCACAGTGCCTAGCTAAGAACCAGGATATCATCATCATACCGTGTCACAGAGTTATACATAGGGATATGCGTATAGGAGGTTACCGTGTCCTCGGTAAAGAGTTCAAAAAGAAGCTTTTAGCACTTGAAGGTGTACAAGTTAAAGACGATCATGTCTCAAAAGAGCATTTTATAGAACTCTCAGAACTAATTAAAGCTCTAGATTAGAAAATAATAAATTTAATAGTTGTATACTCCTACGTGGTGTTAAAAAGTGAATACTACTACATCGTGCTTTGAAATTATTGTTGTTAGTGATAGGGTAGCAGAGAATCCTCAAGAAGATGTTAGTGGCGAAATTGCAAAGAAGTTTTTAGAGGAGAGGGGATATTGCATTAGTAGAAAAAAGATTATTAGAAATAATTATAGAGAGATCTTGAGAGCTATTAGAGAGGCTAATGGCAAAGTATTAGTGCTCTTAGGAGGTACAGGGCCAAGTCCTCGAGACATTACAGTCGACGTTGTCGAGAATATTGCATGGAGATGCATGCCTGGATTTGGAGAGCTCTTTAGAGCTCTCTCAATGCAGAGAATAGGATATAGAGCTATACTCTCTAGGACAGCGCTCTGCATACTCCACGACGGTAAAATCTCCACAGTGCTACCTGGTTCTCCACAAGGAGTAATATTAGGCCTTGAAATACTCGTAAACATAGTCAACCATCTCCTTGAAGAAGTAAATAGATTTGAGGGTGTTCACATACACGAAGACCAAACGCATAATTACATTGACAAATAATTAACCTCTGCTAAGTGTGCGAAACAGAAAAGATCGCATTAATCGCTGAAAAGCTCTTATTAGTACAATAGTTCCTGTTTAAAACTTACTGATAAAGAAGCGGCTATGACATTTCTCCCTAGTTAATCAGCAAGGCCCGTCAATTCATCCCTTTAAAGGTCATCCCTTCCAAGCTTCATCCTCTGTTAACTACTTATTTAAAACAGTTACTTAAAATTTTACTAAGAGAGATCTCTGCTATGACTACTGGGTTTTTAAGTTCTAATTTAAGTAGTATTTTGGGATGCACTTCACCTACGAATCCTATATTTTCACCACAACTATTTATTAGTGCTGTCCTTTCTGGTAAAAATCCAGGCATTAATCCTTTACTAAAAGATACTTCAAGTCCAAGTTCTTTCATTAAGGCTTTTATATGTATGAGACCATCTGTCAAAGTGGCTTTTTCATGGTAAATAAGCAAAGAAAGCCTTCTATCAACTCTAGCTCTCGTCTCAAAGGTTTCATCAGGTATTACAACATCTCCTATTTCGAATATTTTTAACCTACTATATTTATCGGCATTTTCAAGGAGTGTGAGAAGTAGACCTGGAGTTAACCATATTCTTAAGCCTTCAAATCTCTCTGATCTAGGATTCTCTACGAGGAACATCTCCCATGGTGCCCCTAATAACTCTAATTGCACATATCTATTACTCATAATATAGTTCGCTACCTCGTGGAAGCCTAATCCCACCATTATATCTCTTATAATCCTTGAGAAATATTCTACGGGGTGTATACGGCCTATTGAAGTAGAAGGAGCTAGGCTTTGTGCTTCAAAACCAAGCTTATCGTATCCATAGGCTATTGCTATATCTTCAGCTATATCGACCCAAGATTTAACGTCAATTCTATATATGGGTGCTTCAACAGTAAGTATATCGTTGCCTATACGTAAAATTTTGTAATAGTGATATTTTTCAAGAAAGTCCTTGATATCATTTACTGTAAGAGATATTCCTAATAAGTTATTTACATCTGTAACATTTACATCGATAACAGCACCTTTCACACGTGGTGCTCCAATTACTAATCCTGAGGAATACGCCACTAACACTTGCTCTATTAATCGCGTCTTAGATCTCTCAGCAATACTAGTAGCCATTATTGTAACAGCGTTCACTACGTCTTCTAGACTTGTACCTGTAGCATCTATTAAAACATGCCGAGTATTCTCAGTTATCTTACACTCCTCGTTATTAATCACAGGCACTAGACTCAGTATTTTTTCCTCTGAATCCTGTAAAACAGGAAACTTATTCATTTTTTCAATTATATGGCCGTAAATTAAACCCTTCTCAGTTCTTTTTAAAATCTCTCTTAAACTCATTAATTCTTTCTCGCCGAGAGGTCTAAACTTGGTTTTATAGGGATCTACGAGCTTATAGAATATCGGTGGTTTAAGTACATCTAGGTCGTAAAGGCCTATACTAACTTTTCTACGCGAACGCCCATATGTCTGAGCTATTTTTTCTTGCAACCCCATTATCTGAGATATGGCTTCGGAAGATAATTCGAGGTCTCTAACTATAGCTAAAGCTACATAGGGTCTTTCCGGTATATTCTCTGCATACCCAGTAACGCCGGATCTTATAATAGTATGGGGTTTCCATGCTAATCTCAACCATGGCCTCATAGCCCTGGAAAGCCCCTCTACACTGTAGAGATCTGGTCTATCGCTCGTAGCTTCATATTCTATTTCATCATTCTCTACACGTTCAACCTCACACTTGAGTCTCGTTAATACCTTATAAATGTCACTTATAGTGAGCTTTACTTCTAGTAAGCTTTCAAGTTCACGCCTACTAACTCTTATTACAGGCACATTACATCACTTTAAAATGTCTTCCCTGATCTTATCCCATACATCCTCTATAAATTTTCTCTCCTCAGTATTCCACGCTAATAAGTTCTCTACCTGAAATAACGTGACTGGATCTTGAATATTATTTATATATGCTAGTGGCGCATATAATGTGAAAAAGCTATATGCCCCTTTTAACTCCCTGATCTTCATATATAACTCTCTACCAAACTTCTTGTAGAATATTTTTAACGCCAATGGTGTTATAAGTTTATTAATACTACTTGGGTTAAGTCCGTTCTCTAATACTTTACTCAATATGCTAATATCAATTCCATATTTTAACGCCTCAATAGCATACCAAGACTTCAAATGACTATTAAAAGCTTCAAGAACGCTGTCCTCTCTATGTAGTTTATGTGTTAATACTCCCGCAAGTGATGTTATAATGGCTATATTAGTAAGATTTTTAGGTGAGATCGAGTCTATATCATCCATGTCTGTGTGATAGTATTTGCTAGGCCATTCATTTAGCATTACACTATCTAACCCCCACCCAATAGTAACGTCATGATCGCTTCCAGCACTATAAGGCGAGAAAGAGTATCTATATCGCGGTAACTTAAACCCCCCAAACGAAGGCGCCTCATCTAGTATGGCTTTAGAAGCTAAGAACGTATATGCTGAGATCTTTTGCTTAATGAAGAGCGGGGATATAATTATATTTAGTGTTGAATCAGTTATCCACTGCTTAGATCCAACCATGTCTAAGTTAATTACCCCGAGGGGCTCTTCAGGCAGATGCTCCCTTAAAAATATTGTTCCTGTATATTCAGGGACCCATACGTGAGTATGACTTATTTCACGCATTTGAGATAAAATATAAGCTACGAGAATATTTGCAACACTGCCACTTGCATTATCATGTCCTCCTGGTTTAGGGTGACAAATATGGCTAATATAGAGAACTCCTTGAGAATCACCTCTATGAGCTAAGAGCATATAGTGAGGTCTCTCTACATATACTGTATTAGAACTCCAGCAAACTTCTATTTCTAATCCTTTTTGAATCTGCGAAATAAGCTTAGTAGCTATTGAAGCTGGTATATTGAAGACAGCGGGCTTCTTTTTCACCTCAATACTTCTTAGAAATAGCCCTGTATAGGGAACTGCTTCTGGATACCTATTACTGTCATATAGCACTAGTAAGTCTGCATCTAGCTCTCTATAAGCAATATATGCCGGTGCCTCTACTAATACGCTCTCTCCTTCACATTTATCAAGACTAACACATAATTTAAGAGTACCACAACCCTCGTCTTTGGGTGAGTGCGCTGCTATGAGGGTGGGGTGATCATTGTAGTCGTATCTAGCAAGCAAAGTATTACCACGCTTAAACTCTAGAAATCCACCTTTAACATCCCATGAAACCGGGCTCTCCATAAAACCTCTTTCACTATCGGCAGGTACTTCGATCATCTTAGTCTCTAAACCGAACTCGTCTATAATTTCTTTAACAGCTTTTAAGGCCTCAATTAAGCCTATTGAGCCTTGAACACGGTGATGCACCGTTAGCTTCTTGAGATAATCTCTAGCGAGTCCAGGGTGTCCGAGCTTCTTAAACTTATCCACTAAATCCATATCCATTATTGGCATTTTCTCACAATGATAATAGAGGCAATAATGAAGCTAAAAAGTCTTCTTAGACCTCTCTACTAGCTAGCATAATAATACTAGGTATCACCTAATAATAAATATTGAAGTAGCTGTGTTTACTATAAGTGATAGTGTTGTACTACCTATATGAAGATCTGGTAATAAGCTCTTGCCTCTAGCACCTATTACTACTAGGTCGTATCCTTCACTAGTGATCTCTCTTACTAACGTAGAGGAGGGGCTATCGCTTAAAGGATCATATTCTAAATATTTATACACTATACTGATCGAGGCCCCCTTTAACCTTTCTTTGGCCTTAGTAATAGGATCTGTTTCACCTATTAGGCTAGTACCTTTAGGCTTTACATGTACAACTACTATTTTTGATCCATAGTGTTGTGCCAGATCTACTGCAACTTGTAACGCCCTATAACTGGACTCGCTTCCATCGATAGGTACAAGTATTTTTCTAAAGTAAAAACTTACTATATATGATGGTGCCTCGCTATTCATAGCACACACCTAGTTTATATAGAGCCTTCACTAGAAAATATTTGTTTAATTACTCCTATACTAAAAAGACTATTTACTTTACTAATAACTCTATAGACATCTGTTTCAAGGTTCATGATACCATATGCCACGTCAATGTTTTCTGGTATCACAATAGCCTCTTGATGTACTGCTTGAATTAAAGTTAACACGTTATTACGACATGTAAAAGTGTTAGTAAACACTATGTTTTCGTAGAGGTCGTTCCTAAATCTTCCAAGATCACGTGCGATTTCAATCAGCTTACCCGTCGTGTCTGCGAGCTTTGAGTGTATGGCAACAACACGTCCTTGACTTGATTTTTCAAGTGTAGCAACATCAATGCACTTGTCTTTTAAGAATACTTCGAGAACATGTACATGCATTAATGTAGATGGCACTGCTACTGCTACAGTTTCTATATCAAGGTCCCTTACCACGGTTTTTGCGTCTAGTGCATGATGACTTGGAATCTGCTCGAGATCTAGTTTTATTGAGTTAATGGGTCCTTTAAGGTCTTCACCTGGGTCACTAGCTCTACGGATAATTGTTGCAAAAACTCTCTTAACATTCTCTACTCCTAGAGAACAAATTATTCTAAGTAGTCCTGTAGTATTACAACTAACAACACGTACATATCTTTTGCCCTGAACGCTACTGTAGTTACAAAGAGTACTATAGCTCACCTCTACTATACTAGGATCTTCTCCACCTTGAAACACTACCGGCTTCTTTAACTTATCATAAAGTTTTTTATTTTTAACACCTTGTCCAGCTGGTGAAGCATCATATATGAGTTCTGCCTCTTCTAGTAAGTAATCTATATAGCCCTCTGGCTCTATACCTATAGCTTTAAATGCCTCTACTTTCTCCCTGGGAACATATATTTTTACTCCCTGTTTAGCCGCTATTAAAGCTCTATAATCAGGTGTGTACTTTGCTACCCCTACAAGCTTGAAGTCGTCGTTTCTCAATATACTTGTAGCAATACGCTTGCCGATGGTCCCATAGCCATTGACAGCTACTTTTACCGGTATCTTTACCACCCAAGAAACATCTTTGCCGATAACTCCATTGCTTTAATAGCTGGCAACTCTTCTCCACTCATAAAGAGTAATGTAGCATTACCTCCTAGTGATACGTGAACTTTATTTGAACTTTCCCAATCACTAGTAAGCATTGAAGCGAGATGTCCTCCAGCAACGAGTACAAAGCCTTTAGATTGATAAGATGCTTCTAATATACGTAATGTTCCCTGTCTGAACTTCTCTTCTTCTATGACACCTAATGGTCCCCTAAGAACTATTACTTTTGACTCTCTCACCAGCTCTTCATATATTTTAGCTGTCTGTATACCTATATCCATGATCACTCCATCTATGTTACCTATATATTTGTTTTCAACACCCCTCTCACTTTTAACTATAAAGTCTATGGGAGTTTCAATAGGGGCTCCCCGCATAAGCAAGTATCTGGCTCTTGAAACGTAAGGTAATATTCCGTTTTCTTCAAGCACTTTTATATTTTCTCTACCTATATCAACACCTTTAGCTAAGAGGAAAAGTTGAGCTAGTAAGCCACCTGTTAATATTCTATCAACAGCTTTATTCCTCACTAAAGTCTCAATAACCCTTAAAAGCTCTATAACCTTCTTCCCCCCTAGAACATATATCCTCGGAGGCTCGTTCTTCGAGAGAACTTTACTCAATGCATTTATTTCCTTCTCGAAGACAGGTCCAATAGCACTGGGAAGTAGTAGGGGTAAACCAACAATACTTGGCTGACTTCTATGTGCAGTTGCAAAAGCATCATTAACGTAAAACTCTACTACCGACGCTATCCTCCTAGCGAAAATGGTTAACGCCTGTCGCTCTGGCGACGCTTCTAATATCTCTTCTGAGACTAATCTTAAGTTATCTAGAAGCAGTATTTCGCCTGGTTTTAGAGATCTTATTTTCTCAAGGGCGGTTGGCCCTATCACGTCATGTACAAATTCTATATTAAGACCAGAGTATTTAATGAGAAGCTCTGCGTGTTTTTCTAAGGTAGTAAAATCCGCTTGGCCCGGTCTACTCTGATGGGATCCAAGTACAAGCGCTGGATTATACTCTTCTATTATTTTTCTAATGTATTGCGCGTGTACTCTAATTCTTCTATCGTCAAGAATCTTTCCCTCCTCTGGTTCTATAGGTACGTTTATATCAATTCGCATAAATACTTTCCTCTCTCTTAAGTTAAGATCTCTTATAGTAGGTAACTTAGGGATGGTCCAAACACTCGTATGACATCACCTTAAAGATTTACTAAAGTTAACAGTTATTTAACCTATAGTTTACAGGTTTAAAGCATACACTAATGTACTGTAGTATATAAAACAATGTAGTTTTTAAAGTATTTGTTGAAAATATTCTGCTGGTATAATTTTTAATCAATTAATGAAACTTTAAAAATATAGGATCATACTCAATGTGTTCATGTACGAATACTTGTATGATCTTTATTTATCTTAGTTAAGATAAGAAGGTGAGAGTATTAAAATTAAAAAAGAAAGTATTTAGAAAGAAACTTTTAGAGTTGTTATCCACATACTGGGTATTCGTCAGGTACTTTGACTCTGAAGAATCTGCCTGTTTCTGGATCTTGGAATAACCCTATCTTGACACCTTTTCTGCCAGCAGGGGCTAGTTGCCAAACTTTAACTGGAATTAGCTCTAGCTCTTTACCAGATGGTGTTTTTACCTTAACTTTCTCAGTACAGGGCATATTTCTCACCAATACTAAATACACATTATAGGATTTATATACTTTTTCCACACTAATTTGTAGAGTTGTGTGCAGGTATTACCTTTTTGTCTTATTTTAAGTAACAACTATATTTCATCATGCACTGTTCATGGAAACTCGTCGTGATGTTACATAAAGACACTATTAATTTAAGCTACTTTACTTACGTAGAAGAAGCTTAAATGCAATTACATCTCTACATGTAAAATAATTCTCAGCTACCCCAGGGTCTTAGATCATGATATGTCTCTAGGCATGACTCTCATCATTCATTAGCTAAGAGATTGTCTCTTAGTATTATAAACTTTTCTTGTGAGTCGCGAAAGGAATTTTTAACAATAAATAATAAATATATAGATTTGCTGTTAAAACACGTCTAGTGTTCCGTATTGTTTGCTCCACTCTTTATATGCCTCTAATAAGGAAGAGTCTATGCTGGGTTTATGTTTTTTAATTACATTTACGAAGTCTTCTGTCGATATTACTCTTTCTTGGGGATTTATTTTCTTCTCACTGATTTCCTCTACTATATTACTTTGAACTTCTTTAACTATAGCTACTATGTCTGCTGAACTATAGTTCTCTGTGAGGTCTGCGAGGAGATCGTAGTTGAGATTTCCGATTTTATATGTTTTAGCGAGTTTAGATATATAGTGTTCAAATAGCATTTTTCTAACTTCTTTGCTTGGTGCTGGAACAAAAATTCTCCTTTCAAACCTTCTAATAAATCCTATGTCAAGAGCCCAAGGCTTATTTGTAGCGCCTATAACAAATACATGTACATTACTATATTCCTTACCACTTAATCCATCCATTTCTATTAAAAACTGGTTCCTGGCCCTTTTCTCACCACCTACTTCCGCAGAATATTGCTGGAAGAGTCCATCTACCTCGTCAATAAATATTATAACCGGCGTTCCCGTCGAAGACAACTTTCTCGCCGTCTCGAAGAGTTTTTTTACGTTTTTCTCAGCGTCCCCAAGCCACTTACTCATAACCGTAGCGGGTGTTACGTGAATTAATGCAGCATTAATTTCATTAGACAGCGCGATGGCGAGTTCTGTTTTACCGCATCCAGGGGGTCCAAATAGTAGAACAGCCCTCGGCCACCCTAAAGGATATAGGCTTGGATTTATAACGGGATATATAATGGCCCTCTTAAGTGCTCTCTTAACCTCCTCGAGGTCTACGAGGTCTGAAAATTTCCTAGAGGGTCTTTTACCCGGATAAAGCACTTCGAAAGCGTTTTCAGGCTCTTGTGTTTGAGAATCCTGTATCCTATTTGAACTTTCCATTTTATTTTCAAGTATCTTAACCCTGCTTTTATACTTAGATATGAGTTCCCTATAGAGATCTGATAGAGGAGAGTCAGGATAAAGTGTTAGGTATTTTGTGAAGAATTCTATCGCTATTTTATAGTATTTAATAGCGTTCTCGTAATCTCCCCCACGATCAGCCGTTATAGCTCTCTGAGCATATTCCATACCCTTATCTGCAAGATACTGCATGCTCATGTCTACTATCCCTTCTTGTAGTATGTTGTTTTTGAAGATCGCTTTATCTACGTCTGATCTTTACTAATCCCTTAGCCTCTAAAGAAGCGAGTGCTTCTAACACTCTTTTTCTAGATACTCCATACTTCTTCTCAAAAACACCTAGATCTAGTATGCCTGCAGTTATTTTCAACTCGTTTAAAACCCATTGTTCAAGGACATGTAGAGGTATTTCAATAAGTGATGCCTCTACTTCTACATGTTTTTGTGTAGGTTCTAATACTTGTTGCCTTATATCAATGGGTGTGTTTTGAGCTTCAAGAGGTTTTATAATACTCCTTTCCACTCTGCTTTCTTTCTCAGCAATTTTACTACTTGAAACTATATTATCAGTACTCTGTAATTTAGTGGGTACTGTCTGTTGTGAAGTTTCACTCTCTCTACTAGGTGGCAACTGTAATGTTACCCCAATATTATTGACAGGAGATGTTACGGCTAAGATGCTTGCTACTCTCTGCTCTAATGCTCTAATGTGTGTTAAGAGTTGTGGATTTATCTTTTCTAACTCGGGCTCAATGTTCTTTAATTCAGTGAGTATTTCTGGGATAACTTTTAGAGGCTCTTCAATATAGAATAATGTCTCTAATCTGTACTTAACCCTTGTCAAATCATGTATTGTTTTTGTTATTAGAGAGAGATATGCATATATGTTTTTTACCTCTTCATCAATAATTCTAGCTATTTCACTCTCTTGTCCTGGTGTTTTTACTCGTTTTTTATACTCTTCAGCCAGTGTTTCTAAACTCCTTCTAGATGATTCAAGAGTCCTTAACATCTTCTCTATTAGCGTGGTAGATTCAACTATCCCACGTTTAACAGGGTCTTTTATTCTAAATGTCGAGAAAATTCCTCCTAACCCTTCTCTAATACTAGAAATCGACACTTTACCCACCTTCACGCCACTATAAAATCGCTGTGAAGTAGTCTTTTAAAGGGCGGAGATAATGATATTGCTGTAATACCGTGATCTTTGTAAACTATAGTACTCTACTATTAGGATTTTTAGCGTGGTATTACAACATACATATTTATTGATTCTATTTAAAAATAACTGTGAAAAATTACATGTTTGGGGATATATGATGTTACTACGTGATATAAGAGTCCTGGATCTTAGCCATGCATTAGCAGGGCCTTTTGCAACAATGGTCTTAGCTGACCTAGGTGCTGAAATAATAAAACTTGAACCTCTTCAAGGCGATGAAACCAGGACATGGGCTCCTTTCATAAATGGTGAGAGTGCTTACTACATGGCTACTAACAGAGGTAAAAAGAGCATAGCTGTGAATTTAAAAGATGAGAGGGGGCGAAAAATAGCCTACGAGATCGCCAAGAGATCTCACATTGTGGTAGAGAATTTTAGACCCGGCGTTACTGAAAAACTTGGTGTTGACTACGAAAACATTGTGAAAGTTAATCCAGAGGTCATATATGTTAGTATTAAGGGGTTTAGGCGTAATAGCATTTACGAGTATAAGGCAGCATATGACATTATAATACAAGCTATGTCGGGTTTAATGGCGACCACAGGCGAGGAGAATAGGCCTCCCGTTAGAGTTAGTTTTGCGCTCTTCGACGTAATAACAGGTATGATGGCTGTTATCTATGTATTAGCAACACTTCACGCTAATATTAAGCCGGTTAAAATAGAAGTCCCTATGTTTGATACAGCTGTGTTCTCAATGTGCTATGTCCCAATAATGTATCTTCTCACAGGCGTGATAGTTAAAAGAATGGGTCACGCACACCCCTCAATAGCTCCATACCAGGCTTTTCAGGATAGTGAGGGAAAATGGTTTATTATCGCTGCTGCTAATGATAAACTCTGGCAAGCAATGTGTAAAGCACTAGGTAGAGAAGACCTAGCTGAGGATCCTAGATTTAGAACTAATGCTGACCGAGTTGTAAATAGAGACGAGTTAGTAAAAATACTGCAGAATATTTTTGCCACAAATAGTAGAGACTACTGGATTAAGCTCTTAGAGGAGAGCGGTGTTCCCTCTGCACCAGTTTATGATATTAATGAGGTGTTCGAAGACTCATATATTAAGACAAGTGACCTTGTAATTAAAATTAAACACCCCAAACTAGGTGAAATCTCACATTTAAGCACACCTATTTACATTAATAATAATAGATACGTAAACAGACTTCACCCACCACTCCTAGGAGAACACACCGTGGAAATTTTAAGAGAGCTTGGCTACTCCCTTGAAGATATTTGCAAGTTAAAGAGAGAAGGTGTCGTATACTACTCAGATGAAATTAGTAAATCTATCTGTACGTGAAAACAGGTGAACATTTTGCCAATCAAAATCGCCATCGGAAGGAGAGGTGTTACAAGCGATCACCCGGTAGCCACTAAAATTGGAGTTGAAGTTCTAGAAAAAGGTGGCAATGCATTTGACGCTATAATAGCAATTAGTGCTGTACTATCAGTTATACAACCACAAATGGGTGGTCCTGGTGGTGACGCATTTTTACTGGGTTTTATTGGAGACGAAGTAGTGGCATACGCGTCAGCAGGTAGATCTCCAAGCGGTTTTCCTGTGAATGACTTTTTAAAACTCAACCCTTTACGTGGTCCACTAACTGTAACTATTCCAGGACTAGTTTACTTGTGGGGGACTATATATGAAAAATATGCCACACTTCCGCTTGAAGAGCTTTTAAAGCCCGCTATAGATCTTGCCTATAGAGGGTTTTACGCCGGATGGTTTTTAGGCCTTGCAAGCTCTACATATGAGAAAGACTTAGAAGGATATAAGTGGGCACGGTATTTTAAGGGTGTTAAGACAGGATCGTATGTGGTTAACAGAGATATGGCTAGTACACTTAGATTAATTGCTTCTCGAGGTTATGAAGAGTTCTACTATGGAGACCTCGCCGAACAACTCGTAGAAGAATTACAAGAACAAGGAGTGAACTTAGGTTTAGATGATTTCATGGAACATGAGAGCATTAAATTAAAGCCTTTAAAATTAGAAGTAGATGGTAAAGCTCTCTACGAGCTGCCTCCCAGCACTCAGGGAGTAACAACACTCCAGTTAATTAGTGCGCTTTATGAGCAAGGCCTCTACAAGGAGCCATTTGACTCTCCTATTAGAATTATAAAGTGGTCTGAGCCTATTAAGAACTCTTACATGTTCAGAGACTTATTCATTGGAGATCCAGACTACATGAGTATAGATCCTCAAATATATGTAAACTACTCAGCCGCAGAGACTATGTTAAAAAAACCACAGATGAATATTACACACAAGCACACATCTTCTGACACTACTTTCTTTATAGTTTCAGATAATGAGTCCATATTAGGCTTTATTCAAAGTCTCTTCTATCCATTCGGCTCGGGGCTCATAGCCAAGGGTTTTCCTGTTCAAAATAGGGCAATAGGATTCGCTAGGAGAGAAGGGTTGCCAAATAGCCCTGCACCTAAAAAAGTACCATTGCACACGCTCTCAATACTAGCTATTAGTGATGATAAAGAAAAATATATAATCGGGTGTGTTGGCGGAGACTATAGACCTCAACTTCACCTGAGAATTTATGAGAACATCTTTGTGTATAAAATGCCAATAGCAAAAGCTATTGAAGCACCTCGATTTATTTACACCGAATTCTATGATACTCAAGAAGTCGTAGTTGAGAAACCCCTTACTCCTCCTCAAAGTAATGGCATTGTAAAAATTAAGAGCATAGACTATTACTCTGCACCAGGCTATGTACACGTGGGAGTACTACGTGAAGGTAAGGTTGAGCTCACAAATGATCCGAGGAGTGAAGGAATAGCATTAGCTATTTAAAGGCGTGCGAAAACCTTGAATATTGAGCTCATATTACTTTTTACTTACCCTCTATTACTCTCACTTATAGCACTCGTTATTAGTATAGTAAAATATGTAAGAACTAAAAGATCTAAGAAGAGCTCTTTACCGAGCAACTAGGCCTTTAAAATATATATTTCCACTCCACGCTCTTCTCACAGCTAAGTTCTTCGCGATTAAATTATTTAAAGCCTCCACCCCTAGATCACCATACATCTCTTTTATTTCACTATATTTTAAAGGTATCCTCACAATGTAATTATAAAGTGCTGTTATAGTGTTTCTCCACGCTATTCTCCTCTTAATCGGTGTGAACACGTCTACACTTACTCTAAAGCCTGAATTTATCAGTTCCTCTTTAACTCTATTAACATAGCCTTCAGGTGCTGGTTTTAACACATGACCTTCCGAAGGCCTATCTACACGTTTAATTACTATGTTTTCTATTTTCGTGTTTCTCAAGTGTGCTATGGTTTCTGCTAAGTGATGTTGATCTGGATATATTAAATCCCCTATTCTGAAGACATGTAATTCTACCGTAATCTTATTCTTATTTAACATGTTAACGCTCTTCATCATTTCTAGGAACAGGTTAAAGTTATGCTCTAAATTCCACCCCAGAGAGACTTTGTCTTCACCATACCACATATAAGGTACTATTACATCATCTACGTAATTTAGGATTTCTCTGTGTTTTATAAGTCTTCCTATATTAACACTACTTGCATGAAGAAGTATTTTTGTCTTTAATCCACGATCGTTAACAAATTGACTTACGGCTTTCACAACGCTATCTAAATTGCTTAATACCAATGGATCGCCGAAACCCCACATGTAAATAGCATCTATGTTTAAAAAAATCTGTTTAAATACTTCTACAATTTCTTGAAGCTCACTAATTATACTATTAACATCAACTCTTTGTTCTACTTCTCGCTCAAATCTCTTAGTTACACCAAGAGGACATGAAATGCAGTCAAGTGGGCATTTTTTAGGCGGTAAGAGAGGATCCGCGAGGATTACGTTGCCAATTATATTACTAAAGTAAAATCCATATACATGTAGTAATTGAATATTCATAGAGTCTACCTCGGTTTAAGCAACGCTATAAAAAAACCTTGACCTTGTATTCTATGAGGATATATTCTATATACACTATGTGAAAAAGCATATTTTCCATAACCACTTTCTAAATATGGATAATTTATCTTCACAAGGTCAACGTCGTGTTCTACTAGTACTCTCTCTATAATCTCTTCACCTTCAAGCGGATGTATACTACAAGTGGCGTATAGAACTAGTTTACCTTGTTTAAGGAGATTTGAAAGTAACGAGTACTGTATTATGTGTGCACGTTTAATTAAATTTCTACTTAAGCGTATTTTAAATGCTGGATCATCATATATCGCTCCACTATTACTACATGGAGCATCTAGTAATACCATATCAAATTTAATATTGTAATTAATTCTTCTCGAATCTCCCTGAATTACTAGTACTATTGGATTTACTTGAAACGTTATTAATGAAAATGTTTTTGGTATAATTCTTACTCTTCTCTCGCTTAAATCAACGGCTACTAAACGTTTTACCTTGCAGTTACTTGCTACCTGGACGAGTTTTAGACCAGGAGAACTACACGCGTCAAGAAAATCACCTAGCGCATAGCTCTGTGCAATTAGCCCTACAATGTAAGAGCTTATATCTTGTGGTATTACGAGTCCTTTAAGAATACACGGGTTTTTACCGATCTTCTCAAAAGGATCTTTTAATTGAAAAATATCGTGAAACACGTCGTGGCGTTTAACATCTAATTTAGAGCTCTCTAGGCAAGCTATAGCTTCTTCAAGCGCATATCTAGACAAATTAGCCCTTAGCCATCTCTTCCTGGTATTGAGGGATTTAAACATCAACTCTAAATCAACTAATGATATTTTACTAGATAGATCTTTTATTAGCCATAGAGGATAACTATAAAGAAGGGAGATCTTCGTTAATTTTGAGAAATTTTTAGCGGTGTTTTCTATGTCTTCTTTAATTAATTGCCATGTAAAACCCCTCTTATAGAGATATTCTACAATACCTTGAATGCTGGATTTAAATCCAAAATATCCCGCTAAGAACTTTAAACTATGATAATACATTACAATATTGTAGAGGAGTCGATAATATTGTTCGGCTTCTCGCTCACTAAGTCTATATTTTCTCACAATACTTCTGTATGTGCTATTAAACCCTTGTTTCTTAATAACTACAGACTTTAAAATCATAGTGGTAAGGAATCTCGCTTTTTCCAGGTTAATTACCAACACTAATTACCCTGTAAGAATGCAGAGCAGGCGTTTATTAATAGGGTGTCTCGACAACTCTAATATTCCTCCCCGTGGTTTTCTTCCACGTGTATTCTAATCCTCTGTACTTCATATTAGAAAGCTCTGTCACGTTATTAGTAAATAACAACCTTATATCATCTATTCCGAGAATAATCATGGCAAGTCTATCTACACCAATTCCCCAGGCCGCGGCATTATAGCCTGAACACCTCAACATTTCCATAACTTCTGGCCTAAACATACCGCCGGGAAATACCTCTATCCAACCCAATTTAGGATGTTTAACATACCCCTCTACACTAGGCTCTGTGAATGGGAAGTAACCTGGCTTAAACCAGACTTCTTTTAAGCCAAGTGCTGCCGCGAGCTCTTTAAAGAAGAAGAGCAAGTGTTTAAAATTCACGTTTTTACCAACAATAACACCATCTAGTTGATAAAACTCCATACTGTGCTTAGCATCAAGATTCTCAGGTCTAAAATTCCTGTCAATAGTAAACACCCTATACTCTCCTCCACCACGCTCGTAGAGAGCCCTAGCCGTAACTGCTGTCGTTTGACTCCTAAGGACTAATTTTAGAGCTCTAGCTGGGTTCCAAACATAACCCCACCCAGCCTCATGAACTCTCTTAACAGAGTCTAGGAGATTAGGGGTTATTTGAGCCGTTAGTGTTGTTTTCAAGAAGAATGTATCATGTATTTCACGTGCCGGGTGATCTTGAGCTTGGAAGAGAACATCGAAATTCCAGAGTTCTGCTTCAACATGTGGACCTTTAACTTCTTCGAATCCCATACTCAACATGATCTCTCTTAGCTCATCAATGAATTGCATAAAGGGATGTTTCTTTGGAACAGGTAGATCTGGTAATTCTACTGTAAGATCGAATTCTTTAATTATATATTTATCTGGCTCTTTAGCTATTTCTGGTCTTATAACGGTAACTAGTTCTTTTTCTCTTATTAGACCATTACGCCATGCATCAAGGAGTTTATTAAGTGCTCTCACTTTTAAAACGCTTCTTTCACGTGTTTCAATAATCCTTCTCCTCTTAGCTAATACTATAACCTCTTCTTTCACACTTCCACCATTCACGAGATTTAGGATTAATTCACGTATTTCACGAGCTTTACTAATAGTTTCTAGGCATTTAGAAACATCTTTCACAAAGAGCTTGTCGTTTTCAATACTCACACACCTTGATTTTATTAAGTATTGAAGTCCTATACGGGCATCTTCACTTAACACACCTTGATTTTCTACACATTTTAAGAACTCTTCTAAGAGTAACCCAATACACTTCTCTACTACACCATATACCTGCTCTTCTGGTAACCCCTTTTCAATATATTTCTTGCCAGTTTCGCTAAGAACATATTCTACAGTTTTATAGCGCTCAATTCGAATAAGTTCTTTACGTTCAAGCTCAGCTAGATCTCTCATTAGGTCTTCACGTTTAATTCCGAGAGCTCTTGTTAACTCCTCTACATCAATCTCTAGCCTTTCCACTAAGAGCTTTACAATTCCATATTGCTTGGGAGTAATGTAAATATTATTGCTTATCAATTAATTAACCACCTATACTATGTAGTTTTATCTCTTAAAGCTTAAAATTCTAGTTTCAATTTGTTTTTGTTGTCTTTATAACTTGAAACAGCCATTTTCATAAAGTGGCTTTGAGGATTATTTAGAACATTGTCAATAAGACCTTCTTCAACTATTTCCTTATTTTCAATTACTATAATTCTATCGGCGATATATTGTGCTATGGAGAGATCGTGTGTTACTAGTAAAATCGCAGGTTTAAACTGTTCATATATATCATTAATTAAATTTATTATTTGGGCTTGTACAGAGACGTCTAGCGCCGATGTAGGTTCATCTAATATAAGCACCTCTGGTTCTGATACTAAAGCTCTCGCAATTAGAACTCTCTGCCTCATACCCCCGCTAAGCTCTTCAGGATACATTTCTAAGACCTTTTCAGGTAAACCTACAAGTTTTACTATAGATTTAACTTTAGACTTGATCTTAGACTCCTTATATCCTCTAATCACATGTGCTTCTAGAGGCTCTCTTAAAATATCTTTTACTCTTAGCATTGGATTAAGAGATTTAAAGGGGTCTTGTGGAACATAACCTATCTTCTTGAGAATTTTTACTCTTTCTCTCCATGGAAGTCTATATATGTCGTACTCGTAGATAAAAACCCTACCACTAAATGGTTTTAATAAGCCTAGGATGACTTTAAGTAGAGTTGTCTTTCCAGAACCACTGCTCCCCACAATAGCGATTCTCTCACTTTTATTTACACTGAGATTTATGTTTTTAAGTACTATATATCTGGTCTTTATCAATGATCTAATGCCTGGCGGCGTTATAAGATAGCCTGCTGTTACATTTTCTAGCTTTATAATGTATTCAGGGTTTTTCATAACCATGGTGCCTCCAGAGCTTTCCAACACTTTGAAAAATGCGAGTTTTCAATTACCTGAATTTGTGGATCAGAATAGCACTCTTTACTCTTATAAGGACACCTATCGAGGAAAAGACATGCCTGATATCCCTTACCTAGGCTAGGAGGTTCTCCCGGTATGGGTTTAAGTCGCTTTTTAACACCGAGAATGGGTGTAGTTTCCAAGAGCATCTTTGTATATGGGTGTCTCGGATTTCTCAGTACCTTTTCACGAGGCCCCACTTCCATGATCTTGCCAGCATACATAATAGCTATATAATCACATATGGTGCTTGTAGTTAGAAGATCGTGTGTTATAACTATCAGTGTTTTCTTAAATTCTCTTTGAAGTCTACCTAAGAGCTCTATTATTTGAAGTCGCAAATGTGCATCGATAAACGATGTGGGTTCATCTGCTACTAATATCTGAGCGTTTGTTGCTAAGGCTAAGGCTATTATTACTCTCTGTTGCATACCGCCACTAAGTTCATGTGGATATTTCTCGAGCACACTAGAGTCAAGATTAACTTTCGGAAGAATCTCCATAGCTATTTTCTTAGAAAATTCTCTATCACTTTTAAAATTGCTTCTAAGCACGTAATAGAAATGCTCTTCGACTGTTAAAAAGGGATTTAAACTTGTGCCAGGGTTTTGTGGTATATATGCAGTTATTTTACCACGAATACCATTGTAATTTCTCAACTGACCATTAATCACAACATGATCAAATAATTTCAGCTTACCATCTGTTAAAGCATATGGCGGTAATATACCTGTAATAGCATTAGCAAGCGTTGATTTACCACAACCACTTTCACCTATGATACACAGCGTAGTTCCTTCTTCAACTACTAAGTCTACACCTTTTACAGCCCAAAACACTTCATCCTCAATTATGTAGCCTACTTTTAAATTCTCCATTACTATAGCTAAAACCACAACCTCCACCTGCGTCTCAACCGTGGATCTATTTCTTCTCTTAAACAGTCACCTATCAGGCTAAAACCTAGAGTAACCAATAAGAGAAATATTCCGGGAAACACTATAAGCCAGGGAGCTTGTGTAAATACTTCAACTCCACCACCATAGAAAACACTCTCATAAAGTATTACACCCCACTCGGGATATCCCGGCTGTACACCAAGGCCTAGAAAGTTTATTGCTGCAGCTTCTAAGAGGACGCTTCCGAGATCTGTGATAGCTTGTGCTATAAGTGGCTGAATAATATTAGGTACTATATGACGATGTAGTATCTTAAGGCTATGTAATCCCGCTAGTCTCGCTAATATTACATAGTCTAACTCTACCACGCCTCTTGCGTAAACATATGCTATTCTGGCATACCAAGCCCACCATGTCATTATAAGAGACGATATTGTCACATGTATGCCGTGGCCTAGTGTTAATCTTAATACTAATGCTATAACTATAGTTGGCATAGCCATGAATATCTCAGTAAAATAGTTAAGTAAAACTTCCACCAGGCCTCTTAAATATGCTGCTATAGCTCCCAGAAGTAGTCCAAGTAAGAAACTTATAGTTATTACAATAAAGACTTGTAATAATGCCGTTCTAGTACCCATTATTACTCTTGAGAAGAGATCTCTACCTAACGAGTCTGTTCCAAAAATATGCTCTATAGATGGTGGCAAAAGCCTTCTCGCCTCAACATCTCGAGGAACATATCCTAATCCTTCTTGAGGATGCGGTACTATATATGGCGCAAGTATAGCTAAGAAGATTGCGACGAGCGATATCACTATACCTATTTTAAATCGAATTTTTCTAAGACTCCTGCGCAGTATAATGAAAGATCTTCGTATCAACGCTCACAGCCTCACTCGCGGATCTATTATTGCTTGTAAAATATCAACAAGAGTATTTACGATAATGTAAAAAATCGCGATAAAAGCTATCAACGTAATTGCTATTTTGAAATCAGCTGTATTTAAGGCGCTTATCAATAAACTACCTAAACCCCTCCTACCAAATATGGACTCTACGACCATTGCGTCAATAAGGCTATATGTGAATGAAAGCCCAGATATCTGCACAAGCGAGGGAATTATAGATCTCACCACGAAGTGTCTAATTATAATACCTCTCTCTACACCTAGCGCAATAGAGGCTTTAACATAATCTTCTAGTAAACTCTCTGCAACTAATACTCTAACAAGCCTTGTAAGTGCACCAATAGGATATACAGATATGGCTAGTGCAGGAGGAATCATCCTTAGAAGAGAATCTACGAATACACGTACATTTCCCTGAAGTATGCTATCAAGTAGATAAGAGCCTGTAATAGTGTTAAATTCTGTTTCAGCTATTAGTCTCGGAGATGCTGTACCATATACAGATATTTTTGAAATAGTAAAAGCTAGTAGAAGTAGCGTCGCTAGCCAATATGTAGGTGTGCTAGCAAGCACTACACTAGCTGGTTGAATAATACTATCAAAGATACCGCCGCGCTTTAGAGCCGAGTAAAGTCCTAGATAAAGTGCAATTGGTACTGAGATAATATATGCTATTAATGTAAGTTCAAATGTACTCATAAAACTAGTAATAATCGCCTGGACTACCGGTAACCCTTTATAAGCAATACTAGAACCAAGATTACCTGTAAAGAAATTATACATGAATATCGCTACTTGCACATATATGGGTTTATCTAGTCCTAATTCTTCTCTAGCTAGTTGAACAGCTCTAGTTGCTCCAGGTCCTCTCGGATTACCAGCCCACTTTACAGCAGGGTCTCCGGGGGTAGCTAAGATCAACACATAAGAGAACACTACAATCCCAACTATAACGCAGAGTGCGAGGATTATTCGTTTAAAAATATAATTTAGACTAATAGTCAATTCTAAGACCTCACAGATACAAGCTCAAATCTTATAACAAATGTGTACATTGGGTTTAGAGCTTCCTGCGGCATTTCAATTCTACTAGAATATGTAAATGGTCTAATTTCATCCCAAAGCCCTACAGCTACAGCTTCTTCAAATAATAATATCTGAGCATCCTTGTAGAGTTCTAATGCACGCGTATAATTAACCCCTTCTAATGTCAATGCTTCTTCAATAAGACTGTCAAATTCCGGGTTCTCATATCCGGCAAAATTCCACTCTTTTGATTCACTATGAAACATTGCATATAGATAGTCAAATGGCGAGGGCATTGTTGGCCACCAGTCTGCAAGGATCAAGTGTGGAGTGCTCTCTGGACTAGTCCATACACCCTTAGCAATATCTTTTAATCTAGCCCAGTCTTGTGGATTTAGCTCTACTTCAATTCCAAGCTCACTCATTCTTGATTTAAATAACTCAGCAAATTTACGTGTTTCTTCATAGTCTACTTGATATAGTAATTCGATCTTTATTGGCATCTTCACGCCGGAGAATTCAAGGTATTTTTTCGATGTCTCGAGATTATGATTGTACTTTAATCCTTCTACATGTCCAGGAAAACCATGTGGAATTACTCCACTAGCTTCAAGTGCAAATCCATATACGGCTACTTGTACTATTTCTGTTAAGTTTAGTGCATATGCTATTGCGAGCCTGAAGTAGGATATGTTTGTAGGATATCTCTTAGTATTAAAGAAAAGTACAAAATTATGAAAGGTACTTACATTAATTACCTTGAAACCTTTTTCTACAAGATCTCTGATAGTAGTACGTGGAACACTACACGCTATATCTATTTCGCCTGCTAATAGACCATGATATTGAGCTGGCGGCTCTTTGACAATCTTTATAATTACCACATCTGGTGCATATGGATTGTTAACAACACTCCAACCCCACCACTTGTTAAACTTTTCAAGGCGTATTTCTCTAGTAGGATCATAGCTTACTAGCTTATAGGGTCCCGTACCAATAGCGTTTCCCTTATTAAACCAGTCTTCAAGTGCTTTATCGTAAATGCTACTTGCACCGCTTTTCTCAAGAGCACTTGGCGAGAATATGTAAGCAGCATATGATGCAGAAGCTAGCAAGTCGAGTTTCTGAGGATATTTTAGCTTGAATTTTACAGTATACTCATCTACTACTATAATCTCGTCTACAGCATCCCAAATATAGCCTGCACCTCTACCTGTCTCTCTATAAATATCTCTCGCCCTCTCTATACTCATTTTTACCGCAGTAGCATTAAATGGTGTTCCATCGTGAAATACTACGTCTCTTCTCAAATGAAAGATCCACTCTTTACCATCTTCGCTGCTCTCCCAGCTTAATGCTAATCTAGGCTCTACTTTACCCGTAGTATAATTGTAGTATGTTAAAGTCTCATATATAGAGCCTAGAACTACAAGACCTGTGTCATCTTCTAAACTAGGATCTATCCCAGTAATATCATCGTTATAGGCGTAAACGACAATCTTTGATCTCGGAGGCTGATGCAACATAGTTAACAGAGCTATTAGAATTATCACTAAGATAAATACCGCTAATAACACAATATATATTGTTCTTAGCGGTTTCAACTTGACAAGTTCCCTCTTCGTGAAAAGCTAACATTATTTGAGTTTTTAAGGTTGTCCCCGAAGAAAAATTATTTAACCTCCTCTACAACGTACCATAATTCCTCATAACAGTACTTAAATAGAAGCTAAATAGGGATTTTTAATTACTCTAAGTATTTCACAGAGAACAAGTGTGAATTTAAATAAACTTAAAGAATTAGTAAACTGCTCTGAGGAGTTCTTCGCCTCTTAGGATAGAAAGAGATACTCTATTCAACTATTTAAATATATAAAAATCGTGTAGCGGGTTTAATAAAAGTAATAATATAAGGGCTTTCATAATTCAAACAACTACTTCTATATGTGGCGATATTTAAACATTTATTTTAAAATATCTTTTTTACCGTCTTTTCGTACTAAAGATATTTTTAAGGTGTTAATAGTAAAAATAATTGGTGTTGGTTTTAATGCACTATACTAGTTTATTTGTAGATGTTAAAGAGAGAAGATATTGGAGAGAGGAATACCCGCTTAGAGAAGTCTGTGGTCCCGTAGAATTAGGAGTAAAATTGCACTTGGAGAGATTTGAGTCTTGGCGTAAGCCAATATATCACCCTGATAATGTGCTAGTTATTGGTAGAGGTATTTTTGCAGGCTCAAAGCTGTATGGAGCTCATAGACTTATTGCGGTTTTTAGAAGCCCATTAACAACAGGGTTACATATTTGTGCTCTTGGAGGTGCAGCTTATCAATTTAATTTAAATGCAGATTCTCTAGTGATTAGTGGCATGAGTGAAAAGCCTACTATTTTAAAAATAATATGTAATCATGAGGATTATTTAAAAGTAGAATTCTATGAAATAGAGTTAAAAGAGCTTGTTCATATATGGCATGATTATAGAGGTCTTAAAGGTGTTTATGCACTTCAAGAATATCTTCTAGACGTTTTTAGGGATTTTTATGAGAAATATAATGCTAGGAGTATTTTAGTGGGTCCTGGATCTCTACACACCAATGTCGGTGCATTAGTATCTTTAACCATAGTTAAAAATAAAATAGACTATGGAAGTGAGGACTTCGCCGCGAGAGCTGGGGGTGGTAGTGTTCTTTTGAGAGCTCACAATGTTGCAGCCATAGTATATGGTGGTAAACACGATAGATCTTCTAAACTCCCAAGAGAACTCGTAGATATCTCAGCTTTAAATAAAATATCAGTGGAGATTTTAGGTAAGCCCTATATACAAGCAGTTATTGATGCTGGTGTTAAGTATAGATATGACCCTAAGATCAATAGTGGTGGTACTTTTGGTGGGAATTATCCACAACTAGGAATTACAACCCCCATGCTTAACTGGAAAACTATATATGAGAGTAAAGAAGTTAGAAAGAAACTACACGACCTTATAATGAAGTATATGTGGGAGATATTTAATAAAGAGGCTATCGAGACCCGAAGTTGGAAAACATGCGGTGAACCTTGTCCACTAGCATGTAAAAAAGTGCGTAAAAACAAGTTTAAGAGTGATTATGAACCTTACAATGGATTAGGACCTTTTATAGGAGTATTTCACATACATGAAGCAGAAAAAGTTGTCGAGTTAGCAGATGCATATGGAATAGATGCTATTGAGCTTGGCTATATTATAGGATTCATTTTAGAAGCTGTTTCAAGGGGTCTTCTTAAACCAGAAGATGTTGGAATCTCTGGCGTTCCTGAATTTGAACCTTCAAGTCTGAGTGAGAAGTCATCTATGGTAAACTCGAAATTGGCTATAGAACTCGTAGAACACCTAGCATTTGGAAGAAATCCAATAGTCAGACTTATTGGTGAAAGAGGTTTGAGAGATGCTGCAAGAATTTTAAATATATTGTACAATGAGAGATGTAATACCCTTGGAGTAAAATTCTCTGATCTCTTAGTTTATGCTCCATTTGGTGATAGAGGACATATAGGGCCAAATTACTACTGGACACCTGGACTTGTAGCTCCCCTCTATATACTAGGCAAGTATTGGACTTTCTACTCTGGCATCTTTATAGAACCAGAAGATTTCGCCATCAAGTGCTTTGAGAGAGCAGTTTATGAGTTATTAATAGAGAACGCTGGTTTTTGCAGATTTCATCGAGGATGGGCAGAGAAGCTGCTACCTATACTCATGGAGAGGTTTTTTAACATTGAGAAACCCTTAGATAGAGCTAAGAATATCTATAAACTAATAGTAAAATACCAGAAGCTAGCAGGAGCTTATCCTACACCATGGGATTCTAATAGAATTATAGACTTCATGGCAAAAGCTGCAGAGGAATATGGAAATACTAGGTGGACTAAGCTATTTAAAGAGAACGCTGAAAAAGCTGCCATGGAGTGGTGGAACAGATTCTACAATATGCTTGAAAAACTTCTTAAGGAGTGAAAATAGACATTCCTTAAGCATTCTATACTTTTATAGAACTAAGATACATTGTTTTTAAACTAGGTAGAGGGAATTATGTTAGGAGTGTGTTTATGAGTAGTGTGAGAGATTGCATTATTGAAACGTTAATAGCTACTTTAAGTGAGGTCTTTAAGTTAAATAGTGAAGCTGTGAAAGAACTATTTAATAGTGGAAAACTCAAACTGACTTCTACACCGGATCCTTCACTTGGAGATTATGGAGTAGCGTTACATCTTCTCCTCAAAGAATACGATAAAAACTTATGGAATGAAATTGGTTTAAAACTATGTAATAGAGTCATAGAGCTTGCCCGTGAAAAGTGCAATGTTGAGAAGGCTGAATTTGTAGATGGATATTTAAATTTAACCATAAGCCACGACCTTATATTACGAGATCTTATAGAAAGAGTACTTAGTGGTGACTTTTTTAAAGAACTCTCTAGCATAGGTGGTGGAAGAAAAGTTCTCGTAGAACATACAAGTGCTAACCCAGTCCACCCTTTACATATTGGTAGTGGTAGAAATAGTGTTCTCGGCGATACTTTTGCTAGACTTCTCAGAAAACTTGGTTTTATTGTTGAGACACGATTCTACGTAAATGACTTAGGTAGACAAGTTGCGACACTAATTTATGGTGCTAAAATAGCTGAGTCAAGTGATATTAAAAAACCTGATTACATAAAACCCGACCACTGGTATGGCGTAATATACGCTATGACTAATGTGTTAATAGAACTTGATAGATTAAGAGCTGAACTTCGCCAGCAAGCAGAGAATATACTTAAACTTCTCGAGGAATTAGAAAACACATTAATTGTAAAGAGCGGTAAAGTAGAAGACTTCATAGAGATCTTAACCTTAACTAGAGAAATACTTAAAAAAACGAAGTTTGTGCATGATCAAGTATCGCTACTGAAGAAATTATATACTACGTGTAGAATTCACATTGAGAAGTTTAAAGATTATCCTGAACTAAAATTACTATTACAATCAGTAATAGGAGCTCTTAATGAATATAAGAAGACCTGGGGTGAGTACAGAAAATTCCTTGCAGCAGAAAGAAGACTTTCTACCGCGTATCCTGAACTTTATAGTGCTCTTAGAACTGCTATTAAGAATCACCTGGAAGCTGAGAGCGCTATAAGAGAATTAATGGAAAGAGCTGAGAGCGGTGATCCAGAAGTCTTAGCGACATTTAAGAAAATTACGCAGAGCGTTCTTGAAGGGTTTAAAGAGACTTTAAACAAATTAGATATAACATTCCATGGATTTGACTTTGAGTCCAGTAAAGAAATTCTCTCACTTACTAAAACCGTTGTAAGTGAAATTATAAAAACTAAGTATGGAAAACTATTAAAGAACGGGGCCATTGAGGTCGACCTTAATAGTGCTGCTAGTGATTATGATTATATAAGAGAGCTTTTCTACCCGGATCAAGCTGGCAGATTTATCATACAAAGGAGTGATGGCACTACGCTTTACGTTACGAGGGATATTGCATATGCTCTTTATAAATTTAAGATACTTGGAGCTTCAGAAGTGTATAATGTAATAGCTGTTGAACAATCGCGTGAACAAAAACAGGTCAAAGCTACTCTCTACATTTTAGGATTTAAAGATGAAGCCAGAGGCTTACATCATTTTGCATATGAAATGGTTCACTTGAAAGGCATGAGAATGAGTGGTAGGCGTGGAATATACTATACATTGGATGAACTAGTCACTGATATGGAGAACTGCATATTAAGAAAGCTGATTAAAGAGCGTGGAGTATTTAGTTTAAACCCTGAAGTGATCAGTAAACTGACAGTGGCAAATGCTAGAACACTATTGCTTACAGTAGAACCTGGAAAAGTTCTATCACTAGACCCCAGCAAACTTTGTGAATATGAATATGGTACTATAGTAGAGTATGCATATGTACGTGCTCAGGGTATTTTAAGAAATGCTTTAGGTGTAGAGCCTATTGAGGAGCCTCAAAAATTAGAATTTAAAATAGGAGAACTTATTAAAAGCCTTATAAGAGATAATGAGAAGTATGTTTTCTCCTTAGAAGAAAAACTCTTAACTGAACTACTTACAGATTTTAACAGAATTTTACTCGAGTCTTACAGAGAGCTAAAACCAAATAAGATCTTAGAGTATGCTGTGAAATTAGCATTACAATTTAATAAATTTTACGAAAAACACCCAGTAATTGGAGAGAAAAACAAGGTAGTTAAAGCATGGAGAATACTATTAGTATACTTAACATATAAGTTCCTCACAGAACTACTAGATATACTTGGAATACCCAAACTGCAAAGAATTTAGAACATGGATTAAAGAACCCGACTGTTTCTACACTCTAAGATCACCGTGGACTAAGCTTTGCCAACATAACATATTTTTATATCTGTTTTTAATATCCATAGCATGATAGGGTGTGCTATTAATTCATATAACAATACTTAAGATTAGATCATCTAAACAATATATATGGGTGTTATTTATAGTAGCCATTAGTGGATGATATCATGGACATCTGGGTGTTTTTATCGCATTTATCATATATAACGGTAATGGCCCTTTTAGACTCTATTGACCCGTGTTTCTTCGCTTTATTTACAGGTATATTTTTATCTGCTACAGCAATTAACTACAAGTATGCAATTAGAGCTGGAGCAGTCTTTATATTATCTGTTTACGTAGGGTATTTTACGTTGGGCTTAATAGCGAAGACATTACTCTGCATAATCACAATACCTACTGTATATTTAGGCGCTTTTTTACTGATTTATGGAATATTAGTACTAATAACTACGCTCCTAAAGAAGAGGCTTAGCTGGGATCAGAGAGACCAATTAATATGTAGGGAAAACGATTTACCATGTAAAATCGCCTCTAGATTAGACTTAGAGCAATATGCTGCTCGAGGCTTATTTGTAGTAGCACTTATGGGTCTACTTTCATCATTTACTATCTTGGGCTGCTCAGCTCAACTATTTATTTCATATGTATTTTGGACAGAAATGGTGCACCTTAATCTAATGGCTTTTATTCTATTGACATTATACTATGTAGCTGTATTTGTATCACCAATAATAATTCTATTTCTCTCCTTTATAGGCATAATGAGGTTGAAAAACATATATTTCACAGTGCTTAAGCATGAAAAGACAATTAAAATTATGGGGTCATTAATCATGATCTCTATTGGTACAATAATTTTAATATTTGGAGGTATACTGCCGTTTCTCGGTAGATAGTGGTTCATTGTTTTTCATATTCATTGTTTTTAAGATTCTCCACTATCTACTTCTCAACGGTCTCTCCAAGCCTACTCACCGCAGTAGCTCATCACTAGTTGTCTGGTAGCTCACAGCTCTATGAGTCTCGGAAACCCGCAGACACCAAGGAGTATGCGAGCACTGTAGGGTTTATAAACAACATAAACACGAACACCATAAGTAACTATGAAGACTGAAATAATACAATGAGCTAGGTCTTTGTAATTATTTGTAATCTAAGAGTTTTTGTAAGCAACTTACAAGAGCTTATAAACTCTTCTTAACATTTTGCTCTAAAGAGCGAGGCTTTAAGCTATAATATTTTAGATCTTTACGATCTTTACAATGAGGGTTCTCAGCTGTGAGTGTGGGAAAAAAGTTCAACTTTAAATTACTAATACTAGTAGTTGTGGTTTGGGTCTCTTTTAGTTCTGCAAGTATATTTGTGCTTCTTTCTAATGCTCCTGCAGAGGCGTGTGCTTTCTGGAGACTCTTGCTTTCATCACTTATATTATATGTGCTGAGACTCCGTGAAACCGAAGATGAGTGTTTTTGGAAAATTAAATGGTACCATGTTATAGCAGGTTTTAGTTTAGCACTCCATTTTATTTTCTGGATGCGGAGTCTCTTTATTATACCAGTATATATTAGTACTTTACTTGTAACAATGTATCCGCTTTACTCCCTCTTAGGTGAAATATTGTTCCTACATTATAAGCCCCCACGAGTACAGATTATTGGACTAATTCTAAGTATAGCTTTACTTACATTATATTTAAACATAGAAGATCTCACGCTAAATGAGGGCGTTATTTTGGCCCTATTGGGGGGTGTTGTCTGTTCTATTTATTTCGAAATGGGAGGATATGCGAGGAGAATTATTAAAGAAAATACTTTAAGCTATGCCTCACATACATATACGCTTTCTGCGCTATTTGTATTTTTCTATGCACTCTCACATCGCATAGAGCTTTTTAATTATTCATTAAAGACCTATGTGTACTTCGCACTACTGGCCATAGTTCCAATGATCTTTGGCCATACTCTCATAAATTATATCTTAGCACACTATCCAGCTTCTCTTGCAACAATGATATCTTTAGGAGAGCCATTTGGAGCTGGTTTATTAGCCTATTTCATACTAGGTCAAGTTATAGAGCTTAGACACGTACTTTATGGAGTAGTAATCATTAGTACTATTTTTATAACTATTTCAGCAACTACACGTAAAATTGGGGATAGGTGACTTTTTGAAGAGACCACAATTATTTATAAGTATTGAAGAGGCTCAAAATAGGCTTTTAAGAGTCTTAAGCGAGAGAGTAAGTCTTAGCACAGAGCGCGTACACATAGTTGACTCGCTGAGCAGAGTTGCTTCTGAACTTATTAGAGCACCTATGAGTAGGCCAAGAACAAATTTAAGCGCTGTAGACGGTTACGCCGTACGCTCACTAGATACTACCGGGGCTTCTATCTTTAACCCTATAGAGCTTATAGTTAAAAGTGTACTTAAACCAGGTGAAGACCCTGATAAAGTGTGTATAGAACCAGGTTACGCTATTAGAGTACATACTGGTGCTCCAGTGCCGTGCAAAGCTGACGCTGTAATTATGGATGAGGATGTTAAAGTCCAAGGTTCTACTATACTTATCCAGAGATCAGTAGCGCCTGGTTCAAACATTATACTTAGGGGCGAAGACATAGAAGAGGGAGATGTAATAGTGAAACCTGGTCTTCTTATTCAACCAGCACATATAGCAGCTTTAGCATCACTAGGCATAGACACAATAAACGTTTATAGAAAAATAAGAGTTTCACTCATAGCAATAGGTGACGAACTCATAGAACCTGGTCACTCATTAAATTATAGTAAAGAGTTTAACTCGTCAACTTACATAATATATGCTCAGCTAGTGAGAGATGGTATATTTCAGGTGAGATATGCTGGCATAGTACCAGATGACGTTAAAACTATTTTAACAACTATTAAGAGCGAGTTTGAAAGAGGTTCAGATATCATTATAACTACTGGAGGAACAGGTGTCGGTGAAACAGATAAAGTATCTGAGCTCTTAGAAAAATACTCCTCTCTTATTTTTCGAGGTGTTAAAATGAGACCTGGCAGGATGACCAGTGCCTCGCTAATGTATGGTAAACCCATTATACATTTATCCGGTTTCCCAGTGGCAGCATGGGCCGGGTATGAGTTAATATTGCGCCCTGCAATTGCTAAGTGGATTAGCATTGAGGGATTTGAGCGACCAGTAATTTACGCATATCTTTCTCGTAGAGTACCCAATATCTCCGGGTATAATTCTATTATTAGAGTTGCTTTAACGATTAAAAATGGAGAATACTATGCTGAACCCTACATGCTAAGAGGTAGTGGAGTTATTTCAAGTTTGCTAAAAACACACGGCTATATCATCATACCGGAAAATATTGAAGGATTCGAGGAAGGCGAGAAAGTACCAGTTTACCTTTATAGATAAAAACTATTATTAGCTGAGTAAGAGTGTTTCCTACTAGAAACACAGCGTTTTTTATGAATATCAAGTTTGTCGTGTATTAAATGAGAAAGGTGTATATGGTATGTATCTTAGAAATCTTAGCGAGGAACTTATAGTCGAATTTATATCGAGATCTCTTCTTTCTAAACCAGGTCATGGCGAATACCTCTTCTACCCGGAAGACGCCAGAGATCTCTTGCCTAGAGCACCGCGAATATTACTCTCTATGGACGCTTACAGCATCTCCTCATTGAAACTTCCATGGAGAGACTATAGCGACATAGGGTGGTCTTCTCTTAGCGGAGCCATTAGTGATATTGTAGCTAAAGGTGGAATTCCACATGCATGTATGATTGCTCTAGGTTTACCTCATACATTTAAACAAGAAGAGTTAGAGGCATTAATTAGGGGTTTCCGTGAAGCCTCTGAGTATTATAATGTGAGAGTTCTAGGAGGAGATACAAATAGCACTAGTGATGGGTGGATAGCCATATCCACAATAGGTTTTACTACCGCCAGAACCCCCCCTAGTAGAAGTGGTCTAAAAGTTGGAGATTACATCATAGTATCGGGCATTTATGGAGCCATGGGGTATGTTGCAAAAGAAGGTATTGAGAAATCTTCAGGCGTAGATTGGGTTGTGAAATACACTAAGAGACCACTCGTGAAAATCGAAATTGGCTATGTAATTGAAAATAACTACAAGTATATATCTGCTAGTATGGATGTAAGCGACGGCTTAAGTTACACATTATACACCATGAGTAAGCTGAGTAATTGTGGCATTGTATTGGAAACCCCACCATTAGTACCTAGTGAACTATATGAGCACTGTAAAGGTGATGAAGAATGCCTTTTAGAATACTCCCTACATGGCGGTGAAGAATATGGTATCGTGCTCGGTGTTAAACCAGAATACAAAAACCTCGTACAAAAAGATCTTGAGTACTTCAATATACCATACAAGGTAATTGGAAAAGCAATTACAAAACAAGGCCTTTACTTCCATGGAAAAGAGTTACCTATATACAGATATGATCAATTTAGAGGGTGGAGTCTCTTAACAACATCTTTACCTTAGAGAATAAAGACTTCTTAAGAGACACCATATATCTTAACTTCGAAAGTAGCTGTTTAAGGTCAGTGCCCGCTTTTAAAATTATACATTCATCGCTTCGCTCGATCTCCCGGGTTCTTCTTCATCCCATATTACTTAATGTTAGGATCTCGCTTTTAAATTAACTTTCCCTCTACCTTAAAGAGCAAGCACTAAGAACGTTAATGTTGTAGTTGTTTTTAGAGAAGCTCCCTAAGCAATGCCCGGGAATATGATTAGAGATGCCAAGAGCTCGAAGCTAAGGCATAGAATATACTAGACTGAATTCAGAGTATAGTTAAAACTATCGAGGATGAGTGTTTTAGAAAATAGTCCTCCACGCGTTCACTCTGCAATTTTAGATTGATGGGGTGTAATGCTCCATGGCAATTAAAAGTCCTAAGTGCAGGTTTAAAGCTAGAAGAGATGTAATAGTAGTGTTAAATCTCGAGGAAAAGTGCCTTACTTCTAAGGGGTATGTACCACTCACCTCAATGCCCAGCGAATTCACTACAGAAGTATCTGTGTTATTAATGAAAGAGTGAGAAGAATATCTCTAGTTGTAACAAATAAACATGAACTAGTGAGAATGGGCATCTAGAGACAGATGGATAAAATTATTTTAATGAAGGATTTAATTATATAGATGAGCGCTTTACTTAATCCTCCTTCTTCATATACTTTGCCTACTTCAACCCAGTTGATCTTGTTAATAATTAAGATAATTAATATCGTTAAGACTATTGTGCTAGGAATATGTATCCATCCTGGAACTCCTATTTCTTCAAGTACTCGGGCTGCTGTAATACCATATATGGCTGTAAGTGACGTTATTATGAATTTGCCGAGAAATGTAGCTATAAAGAAAAATAATACGTTGTACTTTGAAATCCCCACAGGTATGTAGATAATATCATCAGGTATAGGCGTTGCCGCCGCTAAGAATATTGCTAAAAAAGTCGCCTTTTTATAGGTATTAACAGCTACCGCTAAGCCTTTCAATCCTAATCTAACTCTTTTTATACCTCCAACACCTCTACTAACTCCATACACTACAAGTTTGCCGAGACTAGCACCTAGTGCAAGCATAATTATTGACATAGTTAACTCTGTACTCTGCATCATTGCAAATAAGGGAGCTACAACCACTAGATATGGTACACTCATATAGGGAATAGCGTTAGAGATGAATGCTAATACAAATAATCCTATAATGCTTTTTCTCAGTAATTCCCCGATCATGTTTTAAAACCTTTTACTTCTCTTCCTTCGCTTTACATTTTTACGTTAATTCTCTTAAGGTATTTTAAGAACTCCGTCAAACTCTTATTATCTCCTTTAATACTGTTTAGAATAATGTTAATTTTATCAGCTTCTAGTAGCCCTAGTTGAGCCTTATAGATACATGCTCTACAAATTTTCTGCGAAGATGCATTGCCACATATTATACATTTATAGCGAATTTTATCTTTAGAGCGCTCTCTTAAAATCGGTATTATCGACTGTAGACTTCTAAGTAAACCATACTTAGTTCCAGGGTATTTATCTTCGAGTTCATTAATTAGCCTTCTTACAGTAAATCTCACATTATACTTCACATAAGGACATTGAATAAACTCAGGCTTTATAAGGCCATTTAATAATGCATATAAAGCAGACTCCTTTTCAGGTATTTCGTAGAATGGCTTAATTCTCCTGATAAACTCACCGCCTTTAGCTTCTCTTATAGGTGAGAGTGTTGAGACACGTTCCCAGCTATTTGAAATAATGTTCATTAAATATGTTTGTATAATGTCATCCATATTGTGAGCTGTGGCGATAACTGTTGCTCCTATTTTCTGCGCCACAGTGTTTAAAACATATCTTCGAAACACGCCGCAATAACTACAAGGCATATATGGTAATCCTCTCTTATGCCCCTCAAGAACGATCTTGTCTAAGTCCATTCCTATATAATCTTTAAAACTAGCTATTACATAGTTTACTCCACGCGATTCGGCATATTTTACTAAGTTTTCTATAGTTTTCTCTCTATAGTTTTTAATACCCTCATCTATAAGAACAGCTGTTAATTTCCACTTAGGGTTTTTTCTTGCAAGTTTAACTAGTATGTGAAGTAAGCTCATGGAGTCCTTACCTCCACTAGTAGCCACTACAATATGTTCTTCCTCGCGGAGCATCCTGTACTTTCTAAGTGTTCTACGAACCCTGTGCTCAAAGTACTCTATGAAGTGCTTCTTACAATATGCGAGCTTACTTATAGGGTTAATATATACTGCTGGTTTCTCGCATAAACCACACTTAACCATAAATAAAGTCCTCAAATACTCACTAACCTATAAAGTGGAAAAGAGGTTTTAGAATATTTGGTGAGGTTTACTGATAATACTTGCTATCAGCGATATTCACGAGCGTGTAAGAAATATTAATAAATTAATATCTGAGATAAATTCACAAGGTATAGTGCTAGATGTTGTAATTATAGCTGGAGATTTAACATATTTTAAGAGCGTGACAACAGCCATTAAGATCTTAAAAGAACTTAAAGAGAAATTAACCGTTGAATACATATTTTTCGTCCCAGGTAATTGTGATGATCCTAGGATGTTAGGTTTAAAAGAGATTAGTCGTGGAGTTATTAATATCCATAAGAACCCCGTAGAGCTTAAAGATTATGTTTTTTATGGTATTGGAGGTGGTGGGCTAAGTCCATTTAATACGCTAATAGAATTTAGTGAAAGTGATTTTCGTGAAATAATTAATTATATAGAAAATATGAATATTAATACTACTAATCTAATTATGACTACGCATCAGCCAATACACGGTTTTTTCGACAATGTAAATGGGTTAAATATAGGTTCTCAAGTTTTTAAAGAGTTCCTAGAGAAGAGGGCACCGCTCTTATGGATAACTGGACATGTACATGAGAACCATGGATGGAGTATCAGTGGTAGAACTGTAATTGTACATCCAGGTCCTTTAATGCACGGGTATTATGCTCTTATAAGACTAAGTAGTGGTCATGTTCTAGACGTGTCTATACGTAGATTAAATTACTAGATCTATTTTGTCTCTTCAAAAACTCGCCGAGGTATTTAGTTTATAAACTACTAATTTATTAAAAAGTAGTGTGATGTCTCCAGGCGATGCGGGTATGGGTTTTAACTAGGAAAGAATTAAAACTAAGAAATCTACGTGAGCTAATGAGAGTTAGGAAAATCTCCTTTAAAGCTTGGCTGAAAAATGTAGAAGTAGACAATATCGTCCTATGGGATACAACTACTAAAATACTTTTGAATGTCAAATATATTGATGAGCGTTTATACAATACTTTAAAGAATCTTCCATGTGGCTCTCTTATAGAGATCTCAGGATACTGGTGTGGTTCTACATTCTGCGTTGAGAATGTGAAGGTACTACATAAACCGCTCAGAGAAGAATTGGCCTGCATAGATGATCTCCCTGAAGATCCTGTCGAGTTTACTAGAAAATACTATCTATATATTAGAAATCCTCGTTACGCCAGAGTTATTAAGACATATTCACACATATTGGAACTAGCCAGAATTATATTGAGAAAACACGGCTTCATAGAATTACCTACAATTATTACTGGACATGTGAGTGATCCAGGTCTTAGAGGGGCTGTAAAAGCATTAGTACAACTATATGGAGATTTCTTCGAGCTTCAAAGTAGTTTAATAATGTATAAACAATTATATGCAAGCGTCTTTGACAAGATCTTCTATATTGCCAGGAACGTGCGTATAGAGCCAGTAGAAAACATTAAAACAGGTAGACACCTTGTAGAATTTACACAAATCGATATTGAGAGTGCCTTAGGCGGCGAAGAAGAGTTGATCAGGTTTGCTGAAACTATAGTTTACAAAATTATTAGTCGTATTATATCTAAATACAATGATCTAATAGAAGAAGACCGCTTACGTATCCTCGAAGAACAGATCACTAAACCACCTTATCCTAGATTAACATATGAAGAAGCTGTCGAAGAGGTCAAGGAGATGGGTTATAGTGTAAGATTCGGTGAAGAATTGAGCTTTGAAGCTGAAAAAGCCCTTACTGAAAAGTATAATACTCCTATTTGGATTCTACACTTCCCTACTAAAGCACGTGGATTCTACTATATTGAAGACCCAGGCAAAAGCGGGTTTAATGTAGACTATAACTTACTTCTACCTGGAGGTTACGGAGAAGTTCTTGATGGTGGCTGTAGAGAGTATAGATACGAGAAATTATTTGAGAAAATAAAGTGGCATGGGGAGAACACGTCAAAGTATTCATGGTTTTTAGAAATAGCTAGAGCTGGTTTAATACGCCCTACGTGTGGCTGGGGACTCGGCGTGGAGAGACTTGTCAGCTATATTCATGGACTAAGACACATAGCGTTTGCAACTCCACATCCAAGACTCCCCGGTTTAATAGGCCCTTAGAATATAATACCCTACAAGGTGAGCGCTAAACTCATGTTTGATCCAGAGGAGATCAGGAAAGATTTCCCAGCTCTTAGTAGACTTGTTAATAACAAGAAAATTGTTTACTTTGATAATGCCGCTAGCACTCAAAAACCTATTCAAGTTATTCGCGTTATGCAGGAGTTTTATGAAAAGCACTATGCTAATGTACACAGAGGATTACACACTTTAAGCCAGGAAGCTAGTAAAATGTACGAAGAAGCTCATGAAATCTTAGCTAAATTTATTAATGCCTACTCGTGGAGAGAGATCATATTTGTCTCTAATACTACAGAAGCTATTAATACCATAGCTTATGGATGGGGGCTCTGGAATCTCAATGAAGGAGATGAAATTGTAATCACTGTAATGGATCATCACAGTAATATGTTGCCCTGGAGAATTATAGCTCAAATCAAGAGGGCTAAAGTAAAGTATATTGATATCACAGACGAGGGCTATTTAAAATATGATCAGTTGGCCGAACTTGTTACTGGGAAAACTAAAGTAGTCGCTTTTCCAATAGCTAGTAACGTGTTAGGTACTATAAATGACGTTAGAAAGATAGTTAAAATAGCACACGAAGTAGGCGCAATAGTTGTAGCTGATGGTGCTCAGAGTGTTCCACATATGCCAACAAACGTGCGCGAGCTAGGAGTTGATTTTTTAGCTTTTAGTGGTCATAAAATGCTAGGTCCTACAGGTTCCGGTGTTTTATGGGGCAAGGAGGATATATTAGAGGATGTGAAGCCCTTTAAGGTAGGAGGAGATACCATTATAGATGTGACGCTTGATAGTATTGTGTGGCATGAGTTACCATGGAGATTTGAAGCTGGTACACCTAATATTGCGGAAGGCGTGGGATTGGCAGAGGCTGCAAAGTACTTAATGAAAATAGGTATGGAGAATATTAGAGAACATGAAATTGAACTTGTTAGATATACTTTAAAGAGATTTGAAGAGCTAGGTGGTGAAATAGAGTATTATGGCCCCAGAAACCCTATTGATAAGACAGGGGTATTAGCTTTTAATGTAAAAGGTCTAAATCATCATACAGTAGGCGCTGCACTAGACATGTTTGGTATAGCTGTGAGAACTGGAATGCACTGTGCCCATCCGCTTCACAGAAGATTGGGATTAGAAGGTACTGTGAGAGCTAGTTACTACTTATACAACACATTTGAAGAAATAGACTACTTCATAGAGTCCCTTGAAAAAATTATACTATTAAAAAAGAGCTTATCAGGTCCCCCCACAGAAATCATTTGCACAGGAACATAAGTAGTTATTAAAATTAATAACGAGGAGGAAGAATAAAAAATTATATGTTAAGTTATGTATGCTATATGTGTTTATTTAGCTGGTCCTAGTATTCTGGCAAACTTCTTGCCTGTGTAGGGGCTTACAGCAAAAGCTATTTTAATCTTACCTCTTTTAGTCTCTTTAACTACAACTTCATACTTGTCTGTTTCAAAGTACTGTTTTGCTTTTAGATCAAAGAATTTTAGTTTCTCTGGCATATCTTATCCCCTAACTATCCAGTATTATTTCTTACTACGCACGCTTATAAACTTGTTTTTTTGTTTACATGATTAAAACGTGCACACTTTTATGTAATACTTCTTTTATATGATAATAAATATATATGCGAATGTATCTCTTTTAATAAATATAAACTGAGTATGTTTTAGAACTCTCTTTGTATGTGAATATTTGTTATTTATAATTAAAAAGTGTGATTTGTTCTGTTACATATTTTTTGTGTTGAGCGTGATACATATGTATTTTTGTATAATTAGTATAACTAGCTTATTTAGTTTCTAGATCTCGCGCATAGCACGTCTATTATATTCTTTATAACTGTTCCATTTAATCCTCTAAATAATTTAAAAATTAAATATATAGCTATTTTCATTTAGTTAGATATTACTTGGCTCCTCCTAATGATATCTATTGCTGAGGAATAGAAGGTCCTTATAGGTGCTAGGGGGTTTTCGTTACTTTTATTGGGATAGGTTTTCTTTATTTTCCTTTACTTCTAGTTTCTCACGCAGCGTCTTATTGCTGATAATATCACTAATGCCCATATAGTCGTAGATCACTACTGTATATTTTATTTCGCCGTTTCGTGCTTTTTCTAGTTTTTGTAATAATTCAATACACTTCACATTACTTAACTCCTCCCGTCTACATAAGAAGTTTAGAGCTTCGATGAATTCTACTATTAGCCCTTCAATCGTTGTTATATAGCCCTGTGAATATACTCCAGGCCCCGCTATAAGTCCTAGTTCAGGTATTTCTATTCTTGCATGAGAGCTTTTTATTACAATAGCGTTTACATCACTTGGATACTCTACTTTATATATAATTTTACGTGGTTCACCTCCACTGAGTTGCTCTATATTTCTATATGTGTATTTACAGTTAGGACATGTACCACTAGATATTAATATATCTCCATAATAGGGTATAGTATACTTATATTCAGACACTATAATTTCACTTCCACACAGAGGACATTTAATTATATATTCAAATAATTTCTCTAGGTTTCTGGTAAATTCCTCCATATTATTTACCATACTTCTACTCTGAAATAGTTCTTCTTCAACTTCTATTAATATTAATTTTTGAACGCGGGGATAGCGAGATCAGATGAGAACCATCACATGAAGGTGCTTGGAAATATTGTGAATTCAACCCCTCTCTACATGTTGCTACTGTTAATCCTAGTTTTATCGCGGTTTTAACCACTGGTAATAGTAATTCTTCTCTCTTATTTCTAGTTAAGTACATGTATCCATGTATTTTTACACCACTATGAACGTAGAGCTCTCTCAGCTTCCCCGCTATTTCGGGAATAGCTTGTGAAAGTCTACTTAAACTATCCCACTTAGCCTTGTAGGTTGCTGTCACAATATGACGAGCTCCTGCTTCTTTAACGACCTCTATTAATTCTGCGATAAGATAGGGGTCGTCATTAACGCCCGGCATTATAGGATCTACTCTAACTCCAACCGGTATATTGCTCATATTGAGCTCTCTAATAGCCTTTAGTCTTAAACTTGGAGGCGGGGCTTCAGGCTCGATGAGTTTTGCTAAGCTATCGTCAAGTGTAGTTACAGTTATCATAATAGCTGAGGGTATTTTACGTAGAAGATCTATGTCTCGCGTTACAATATGTGATTTCGTAGTAATTAAGACTCTAACATCACGCGTGAGTAATAGTTCTAGTGTTTTACGTGTTAATTTAACTTTCTCCTCGATAGGAGGATATGGATCACTACTAGAACTCATCTCTATAATAGCGTCTTTTTCAATAAATTCTAAATCGCCTTTAACCCTTTCTAAAAATTTTACTTTTGGAGTACTAGGTTTTCTGCCAATATAAGACGTTGCATAACAATATAAGCAGAAATGACTACACCCTGTATAAGGGTGAAGACTATATTTACGTGGACAAGTACACAATGACGACCTCCATGGGTCAAAGAGTCTAATGACATTCAATTTCATTCAACTCAATCCCAAAGAAATATTATTATAAATCAAACTAAAGAGTGAGAGATTTAAAAATAAAAATAAATCTCATAAACACCACTTACCAAGAAACAATGTACCCCGCCGGACCGCCCTTCTTCATATTCATACCCCCTCAAAAAGGGTCTCTTGAAGGTGTGAGGGCGGCGGGGCTCTATTTTTATAGAAACTTATACTATTTTTTATAGCTTACCTATATTCATAATCTCAACTCAGTTGAGTTAAATGGAGATTCCTTATGTGTTTAGCTTCGATGTACGCTATGTTCATATATTAATATTCTGCGGGGTACGTGTAGGGTAGAGGATTTTAGGTATAATTTCTTGCTTTATACCTTGTTTCCCCCAAATTAATAGTTTTAAAGCTTGAATTTCATAAATAATAAGGGATTTTATGGTTAGTGGTGTAACTAAAGACGCTATTTTAGAAATATTGGATTTTATACATAAAGCAGTTGAATTGATAAATGATTTTGAAAAAGAAAACATGGTAAATACTCTTTTAGAAGCTCGTAAAGAGGGTAGACGAATTTTTATTGTAGGTGCCGGTAGGAGTGGCCTTGTTGCTAAGGCTTTTGCAATGAGACTATTACATTTAGGTTTTAACGTCTATGTCGTAGGAGAGACAATTTTACCTCCAATGAATAAAGGAGACATACTTGTAGCTGTATCAGGCTCAGGTAGGACGAAAACTGTTGTAGCTGTAGCTGAAGCGGCTAAATCTCTGGGTGCAAAGATAATTGCTCTCACCACGTACCCTGAAAGTCCACTTGGAAAACTCGCAGATGTTATTGTGAGAATACCGGGGAGAACAAAGCTAGCTACAGAAGAAGACTATATCGTAAGACAGGTGATAGGCGTTCATGAGCCACTAGCACCATTAGGAACATTATTTGAAGCTACAACTTTAATCTTTCTAGATGGTCTTGTAGTTGAGTTAATGAGTAAACTAGGGGTTTCAGAAAGTGAGCTGCGAGAAAGACATGCCAATATTGAGTGATCTTTAATAAATTCTATTTTAATTAATCAAGGTAAAAGAAGTAAACCAGACTTTCCCAGAGACTATTACCATTTCTACTGAAGCACCAATTATAGGCTCTAAATCTTCTTCGAGAATCCCTTATTCCACTCTACTAGATCTTTCATTATTATTAAGTATTGCTTAATTAATTAATTAATCTATGTATTCTTTTAAATCAACTTCTTTGCCGTGTTTAACAAATTTTATTCTTATATCAGGTTTCACATCAAGATTTAAAGTGTTTATTACATCGTAAATCAACATACCACTTATTGAACTTATTTTACCGCTTTTTAAAGCTTTATACAGTTCTCTAATGAGCACTCCATATATTTCAGGATACTTTAACTTAATTTTTCCTAATAGCTCTACTGCTTTCTCATCAGACATGGCGTAAACATGCTTTTCTGGATCCTCAGCAAAATGTTCTGTAGGCTTTTCTTGCTCCTTTAAAACTTGATGAAAAGCTCTTTTTAGTAGTTTTAATTTTAACGTGTCTGGAAGCTCTTCACTCAATACACTCACCTCCACAAACTCTTTTGAATCCTTATTACTCTTTAATTGATTACCGACTTTTATAGCAGTCTTTTTAAATGAATTCTTATATCTTATATAAAAGAATATTTAAATCGATAATATCCTTTTGTCTATATCTATCACTTAGATGAATTATTTGAAAGGGTGCTATTAATGGAGATTAGAGATCTCATAAGTAAGTGGCTTATTGAGGAATCGTATATTGTAAGTAAAATTGAAGACATAGGTGTTTCGGGAATAGTGTGGGGGCTTAATGTTTCAACTCCAGGTGCACCGGGAGTAAAATTCTCCATTATATGTCCTAGTGATAGGAGGGATAGAGTTGTGCTTGTACTTGGTGTTGTAATTGCAACTGAACATAGAAGAGAACTTGAAAAATTAGATTTACGTGAGAGAGTTAGATTACTTCATACTATTCTCTCAAAAGCTCTCACTATCTGTTTAGACTGTAAAATTGCTGTTAAACCTGTAATTAGCGATCCTCAGGTGATTGTGGTGAATATGGAAATATTTAACGAGGAGATCGAAAAGTATGGTAAACCACACTTTGTAAGAATTCTCTATAGACTCATAAACACATATTTAGCAATAGTCTCCGGTTTTAATGAGTGGGTTCCAATAGTAATAGGTGAAAAACAACCTTACTACTCATATATGTAATAATGATACCTAGTAAAAGGCATTAATTATGTCTAAGAGATCGTTTGGTTTCTTTACAGAAAAAGAGTATAGTGTGTTAAGACTAAGAGCTCAAGGTTTAACTCAGAGAGAAATAGCACAAATTCTTGGTGTTTCACGAACAACAGTATCAACCCTAGAGAGAGCTGCCTTGAGAAAAGTAAAACTTGCAGAGAAAACTCTAAACATCTACCGCGAGCTTTATTCTAGATTGACATTTACAATTAAACCTGGCGTGAAACTCGCAGAGATCCCTGTTATAATTCTCCGTAAAGCTGATGAAGTAAATATTAAGCTTAAAGGAGATTTCACTTATATATACTCACAACTCCGCTATAAAGTTGGTGTCAAAAGATCTGTTCTTGACAGAGAGATCAAGGTGATCATTTATAGAGATGGTTCCTTCGAAATACTACAAGCAGAAAGCTTATATACAGCATAGCATAAACACTTAGAAATACCACTTAATAATGGACCGGCCGGGATTTGAACCCGGGACCTCCGCCGTGCGAGGGCGGCGCTCTTCCAGGCTGAGCTACCGGCCCCTCATGCTAATCATGACTATTTCCAGGTTTTATTTCTTCTAACGCTTACTTAGAGATTATATCCTAATTCTACTGCTTTAATGTTTTGTTCAAGCCAGTTTGTGGGTATGAGTTCTTTTAATGCTAGTTTTACATGTTCTAATTTAAGTATTTCTGTTTCACGTAGTAGTTTACCAAGAATAACCATATTAGCTACTCTACGAGTTCCAATATCTCTCTCGGCTATTTCGCTAAATCTATGAGCTATTAATTTATAATCCTTGAAGAAGTCTACGTCTACGTATTCCGAGTCGATAATAACTAAAGTGTTCTTAGTTAATAGAGATTTATACTTATTAATGTTAAAGGAGTACATAAATATAGCTACATCTGCGCTCTCTACTTTAATATGTTTAACTTCTTCTGGAGAAGTTGAGACTACTATGTCTACTCTGCTCTCTCCACCACGTGTTTCAGAGGCATAACTCTCTGTTAATGCTGCATAATAATTTGCATACTTAGTAGTAGCAAGCCCTATAACCCTACCAAGTAATAATACTCCTTGACCTCCACGCCCTATAATCAGAATCCCCCACTTCACTTGCCATACACCCCCCTCAATAATTCTAGATATGAGGGGTTATTACGCTCTAGAAACTCTCCTATTATTATACCTTTCTCCCAGTCTATATCTGCATCTTCAATACTCGGCTTAGGCTTATACTTCACTCTCTTCTTTAACTCATTATACATTTCAACAGGATCTCTTAGTCCAATGTGTCTGCCATAAATCTCTGGACAAGTACTTATTACCTCTATAAATCTAAACCCCTTTATACCTAGAGCCTTATAGAAGAAGTTTTCAATGTAGTGTGGTGTTGTAACACTAGCTCTAGCAGCATAATTAGCATTTAATGCTGATACGAGCTTTATAGCATTTAATGGTGGTTCTGGATTACCCATAGGAGTTGTAGTAGTTTTAACTCCTCGAGGTGTCGTGGGTGCGACTTGTCCACCTGTCATAGCGTACACGAAGTTTGTGATCATGACTACAATCATATCTATATTTCTCCGTGCAGCATGAATAAAATGATTACCCCCTATTCCTGCAATATCACCATCACCGCCAACAACTATAACTAGAAGTTCTGGGTTTGCAAGTGCTACGCCGGTAGCAAAGGCTATAGCTCTACCATGTAACACGTGTGCAGCATCATATCTCACATAAAACACAGTTCTAGCACTACATCCTATACCTCCAACCCAAACTATTTTATTAGGATCTATAAGTCCTTCATTAATTCTCTTATCAAGAGCCCTTAACATAGCTCCTAGCGTTATGCCAATACCACAGCCTGGACAATATAGTGTAGGTATTCTATCAACTCTTAAATGCTTGTCGAGCGGGTGTATATTAATTGATTCTACAGCCATATACTAATCACCTCAAGAACCTCTCTCAGCGAGGGTGGTTCTAGGCTTAATATTGGTGCAGAATATACTTCTCGATCTTTGAATACCCTATCTATATCCATGTAAATTTTCCCTATATTGTTCTCAACAACCACTATTTTTCTAGCTCTACAAGAGTTAACAAGTTTCTCTCGATCAATAGGCCATAGAGTCTTTAACCTTAACATACATACGTTGTATCCACGTCTACGTAACTCTAACATAGCTATATATGTAACTCTAGCTGTAGAGCCATAGGATAATAACATATAGTCACATTCACTGGTACAATTGTAGGTTTCATAGTCAAATATGTAGTCTAATTTCTTGAGAATTTTCAAGTTTAAACGAGTTATTAAAGCTCTATATGCACTCTCGTGTGGTGCATAGTAGCCTCTTTCATCATGAATAAGGGATTCAACTATAGTCTTAAAGCCTTTACCGAAGATGGGCATTGACGGTATTAGATCTGGATCTGGTTTATAGGGTAAAGCTATTCCAGTACCTTTAGGTATTTTCCTATTAATAATTTCTACTTCACCTTGATCATACATCGTAAGCGGTTCCCATAAGTGGGCTATTACAGCATCGCTCAGGACGATGACAGGTGTTCTTAAAAGTTCAGCTGTGTTAAACGCCTTTATCACAAGATCATATGCCTCCTGAACACTCCATGGAGCATAACAGGGGACTATATAATCACCATGTGCAAGCCATCTTGCCTGTAATACATCTGATTGCGATGTCTTTGTAGGCACCCCTGTACTTGGTCCAGCTCTCATAACGTCAACTATGACGACAGGGGTTTCAGTTATAACTGCTAATCCAATAGCCTCTGCCATTAGTGAGAATCCAGGACCTGATGTCGCTGTCATAGATTTTGCGCCTGCCCATGAAGCACCTATAGCAGCGTTTATTGAGGCTATTTCATCCTCCATTTGAACAACAATTCCATTTAATTTAGGTAGTTTTTCAGCTAAATATTCCATGATCTCAGAGCTAGGGGTGATCGGGTATCCAGCATAGAATTTTAATCCCGCTGTTATGGCCCCCTCAGCTACTGCTATATTTCCAGAAGCAAATGTTTTCCTCAACTACACCACCTTTTCAACAAATATTGCAAAATCTGGACAGTTATATTCACAGAGCTTACAGCCAATACACTTCTCTATATCTGAGGGCTCAGGTGGATGATATCCATACTTATTCTCAATACTAGATCTTACAAGCACCTTTACCGGACATATTGCTATACATAGACCGCATTCCTTACATCTATCTACTATTACAGTAACCCTAAACTTACCGTGTTCTCTTGAAATCAACTGGGAGATTTTACTATAGCTATTCAATTTTAGCACCATTAAAATCACTATTATATCACAAGTAGATATAAATGTGTAAAAATATATATCCTATATATTCTATATATCAACTAGATATTTCTGAGAAACTGATTTCTTCAATAAAAATGACCGAAGTTTACTACATGTTTTATCATAGTGTTTCTCGTTTCACTTAGATTATTTAAACTGTCTTAACTATTTTTAAGTTTTTATCCTATTAATATCGCTTTATCCTCAATATTAATATTTGTATCACTGAAACCTATAGACCTCACAGTAGGCGATAACACCCTTAGTAGTTGTCATAAAGATTTAAAATGTTATGGCTATTAGCTTCATTAAGGAGGTGTCTTTTAATGTTAGTTGAAATAAGATGGCATGGTAGAGGAGGTCAAGGTGTATGGACTGCTAGTAATCTAGTGGCTGCCGCCGCTGCATATGGAGGTAAATACGTTCAGAGTTTCCCGGCTTTTGGACCGGAAAGATCTGGTGCACCTGTTTTGAGCTTTACACGTGTAAGTGATGAGCCTATAGAGGTTCATAGTATGATTTATGAACCCGACATCATTGTAATACTAGATTACACGCTTCTCTCACCAAAAATCGTAGAGGGGCTTAAACCTGGAGGAGTAATAGTGTCAAATTACACAGGTGACGTGGACTTTGTTTTTGAAAGATTGAGTATTAAGCGTGGAGATTACAGAGTACTACTAGTACCTGCGTCTAAATTAGCACTTGAAATACTTAGAATTAGAGCTACAAATACTGCAATGATAGGGGGTTTGCTTAAACTTGGCTATTTAGTAAGACTTGAAAATGTTGAAAGAGCTATTAGAGAGAGATTTAGTGAACCCTTAGCTGAAAAGAACATTACACTAGTTAAACGCGCAATGGAAGAGACTATAGAGGTGTAATTTATGAGCCTCAAATCGTGGAAAGAAATACCCATAGGAGGCGTAGGGTTTAAGTTATCAACAGAGATTAAGACTGGAGAATGGAGAGCTCTGAGACCTATAATAGATCAGAACAAGTGTACTAAGTGCCTCATATGCTGGTTATTTTGTCCTGAACCAGCTATAATGTGGGATGGTGTAAAAGTCGAGGTAGATTATGATTACTGTAAGGGTTGTGGCATATGTGCACACGAGTGTCCAGTGAAGGCTATATCAATGGTTCCCGAGTTCGGAGGTGAGTAAATGTGAATATACTTGAATTTACACCTAAATATCCGAGAGAAAAGCAAGTAATGATGTTGCTCAATGGAGATGAGGCAGTTGCATATGCTACTAAACAGAGTTATGTTGATGTAGTTGCTGCATACCCTATAACTCCACAGACGATTATTGTTGAAAGGTTCTCTGAGTTTGTTGCTAATGGAGAAGTACACACGGAATTTATACCTGTAGAGTCAGAGCACTCTGCTATGAGTGCTTGTATTGGTGCAGCAGCTCTCGGTGCTCGTGCTTTTACATCTACTTGTAGTCAGGGATTAGCGTTAATGGTTGAAACACTTTATATAGCTTCAGGACTTAGACTACCAATAGTAATGGCTGTGACAAATAGAGCTCTCTCAGCACCTATAAACATTCACGGCGATCATAGCGACGCATACTTAATGAGGGATTCAGGGTGGGTGATGTTATTTGTTGAAAATGTGCAAGAAGCTTATGACACAACAATACAGGCTTTTAGAATAGCTGAGCATCCTGAAGTACAATTACCAGTATCTGTACACTTAGATGGGTTCTTCTTAAGCCACACAATGGAAAACCTTTATGTTTTACCAGATGAAGCTGTCTACGAGTTTCTGGGTGGGCCGAGAAAGCTTGTCAAAGTAAAAGTAGACTATTTTGACGAGGAAGTAGACTACGCGTTAAACCCTGCTAAACCGCTGAGTATGGGTATGTTAGCGTTTTACGACTATTACTTTGAAATTAAGACACAGCAGGTTGAAGCTATGAAACGCGCTGAGAAGGTTATAGTAGAGGTTAATGAGGAATGGTATAAGTTGACTGGGAGAAGATATGGTGACGGACTCGTAGACCCCTATGCTATGGATGATGCTGACATAGTGATCGTGGTCATGGGGAGTAGTGCAAGTACTGTAAGAAGTGTTGTAAAGAAGTTTAGAGAAAAAGGTGTAAAAGTCGGAGTTTTAAGGGTGCGTTCATTTAGACCATTTCCGCACAAGACTATTGCTAGATTACTTAAAGAAGCAAAATTAGTCGCTGTATTAGATAGAGCTGCAAGTCCTGGTAGTATGGGTGCACTGTACTTAGATGTAATCTCCAGCCTCTACATGGAGAAAGAGAAACCTATAGTTATCAATTATATTTATGGGTTAGGTGGAAGAGATTTATCTCCACTTCTTGTATTTAAATTGATAGAAGAACTCACTGAGGACTTAAAAAGAGGTTTTGTACCCGAAGAAAAAGTAGTAAGGTATTTAGGGGTGAGAGAGTAATGAGTTCTAGAGGTTTAAAAACTACTCCGCAATATAGAATTTGGCTCTTTGAGCCTGGGATAAAGGAGACGCGTCCTTTAATATTTAATTTAAGGCAATTAGCTGAACAGAGAACAAGTGCTTTACTACCCGGACATAGGATGTGTGCTGGTTGTACAGCACCTCTAGTAGTGAAGTTAGCAAGTTTTGCTTTTAGAGGTCCTACAATAGTTGTTTCACCTACTGGATGCTTAGAAGTATCTACTACTATATATCCATGGACAAGTTGGGCTGTACCCTGGGTACATAATGCTTTCGAAAACGCGGCTGCCACGGCGAGCGGTATTTATGCTGCAATAAATGCGCTAAAGAAAACTGGGAGATTGAAATATGACCATGTAGATATCGTTGTATTTGCTGGTGATGGTGGAACATATGATATAGGGTTTCAAGCTTTAAGCGGCATGGCTGAGAGAGGTGACGATGTTCTCTACATATTATATGACAATGAAGCCTACATGAACACTGGTATTCAGAGGTCTGGTGGAACGCCTAAATTTGCATGGACGACAACGACCCCTGTAGGTAAAGTACTTCCTGGTAAACCACAACACAAGAAGCCTATAGCCGAGATAATGGTTGCACACAAAATACCCTATGTGGCTACTGGAACACCCGCACACTGGTTAGACTTCATGAAGAAAGTTAGAAAAGGCTTAGAGGTTAATGGACCCGCATTCATACATGCCTTATCTAGTTGTAATAGAGGCTGGAGAGTAGAAGAAGCACTCTCAGTAGAAGTTTTGAGAAGAGCTGTTGACACATGTTACTTCCCACTGTGGGAGTGGGCGCCTGAAACAGGGTATTTATTAACAGATAGAAGCCTTGTTATTGCAAGAAATCCGGCACTAAAACAGCCTATAGAGAAATTCCTAGAGATTCAGGCTAGATTTAGGCACTTATTAAGACCTGAAAATAAAGAGCTAGTAAAACAAATACAAGAATATATAGATTCCGTGTGGGAAGACTTATTGAGAAGAGCTAGTAATGCACCGAGGTAGTATATCTTAATTGATCCCTTGTAACATTTTTAAAGGAAACTTCTTAATAGTAGGCATTGGTTCTCCTCTCCGAAGCGACGATCAAGCTGGCTTAATCCTCTGTGATATTTTGAATCAAAATGGAGTAAATTGTATTAAGTGTGAATATGGGTTTGAAAACTGCGTAGATATAGTAATTGAAAAAAGCCCTGAAAAACTCGTAATCATAGACACAGCTATTTTTAGTGGAGGTAATCCTGGTGACGTTATTTTTCTCAATAGTATAGAGGCATTTGATAGTACATGCTTATTAACAACGCATAACATTCCAATAGGATTTTTACTGAACACTATCAAGGAACTCTCCTCTATTCGAGAAGTATATATTATTGGCATTTATCCAAGAAATTTAGAAATAGGATTAGAAGTCTCCAGGGAGGTTACTAATTCCCTTTACATCTTAGCTGAAAGTATTGTAAAGTGTTTTAAAAATATCTGAAAAAGCAAGTGCCCCTATTATAGGAATTGTTCCTATTAATTTTAATAGTAGTAAGTAGTGATCGTCAAAGTCTTTCCTCTGAAAGAGGCCTAGTATCTTTAACCAATTCACAATCTTAACAGGTAGAGAGTATTGCTTTGAATTCCTTAAAAACTCCACACTAGTTCTCTCCAGTATGGTTTTAGCGTAGAAAAACTTCGTGTAAAACGTATTATAGTCTTTGAGCCTATATTTCTCTAAGTGTTGAGCTAGTATAGGTGTTAACTTGAAAATATAGTAGAGACCTCCGCCAGTATATGGTTTAATTAATGGAACACTATCACCATGAAATATTACTCGTCCACCGAGCACGGGATTTCTTAGTGGCTTATGTAGTGGCAAAAGACCTCCGAATTTCTCATAAATGTTCTCTACAGAGATCTTTAAGTGCTTTTGTACATATTGCAGAGTTCTTTGAGCTTGCATAGGACTATGCGAAGCCGCGCCTATTATTGCTTCATCTTCGAGTGGTATAATCCATGCAAAAAACTCAGGTAAACTACTAGTATAGATAATGTAGAGTGTGTCATTATCTAATCCCTTTACTTTAACTCGTAATTGCAAACCTGTTAAGAAATATTGTTCCTCGTTAATTAGTATTCTTCTAAATAAGCTATTTGCACCATCTGCTACTACAAGGTATTTATATTTAAAGATATCTCCGCGAGCTAGAACCTCTCCTAGTGTTAAAGGGCGTGCTCTAGTATTGAATATTATTTTATGTCCCAGAGCCTCCGCTTTCGAGGCTAGGACTTCTTCTAGGAGAGGCCTATTTATGTGAAAAGCCACTTCTCGCCTAAATACAAGTTTAACCGTGTAATTAGGGGTTTTAAATAATACACTTCTATACCCATGATCAACTATTTTGGAAGAAATAGTACTTGTAACTATTTCAGCTGTTTCACACCCAATAATACCTGCACAGTGTTTAGGAAAACCCACTTTAGAATGCTCCTCAAAGATAACTACATCAAAACTTCTAATATTAGAAGCCAGTGAAAGACCTGCAGGTCCTGCTCCTACAATTATAATATCTTTCTGCATTAATACATGGCCCTCAATGTTTAATAAATAATACCTAATTTTTACAATTCACATAGTCCGCCTTCTTTTACTTTTAAAGACAAAGGCGCTCTTTTTGAATAGTTTTAAATGTATTTGAGATGATATCTTTAGTTCTCATTTAACCTAGATGATAGAGTTTTTCAGTTATAAAAACTATGTAAGATTTTTAGCCTGGTTCTTCATAATCTCTAGAAGTAACTTTCATCGTGAATTTTTTTGCACCTAGTTTTTCAACTATATAATTAAACGCCTTGAAAGGATCTCCTTTAATACCACATGTATATACATCAACTGTTGCAAATCTATGTTCAGGCCATGTATGAATAGCTATATGACTCTCAAGTATAATTGCAATCACACTGACTCCTGGCCATATTTTCCAGGCCTTAACATCAAGGAGTGTAAATCCACCTATTCTTACAGCTTCTTTAACTACTTCTACAAGATACTCTTCATTCATTAATAATAGGGGGTCACATCCATAAAGTTCACCATAAACATGTCTACCCACAACTTTTTTAACTACTTGTACCTCCATAATCATCCCCCATAAAAAATCCTCCCCTGGAAACTTATAAACTTTTCCCTCTACCCCTATCCGCTACAAGATATAGGGGGAATTCCGCGTGAAAAAATACCCCCAAATACCTTTACACGTATTTCTAATGTTTCAATAATATATTTAACATTAAGTATTATTACATATTCTTAATATAGAGATAGCTTGGGAGAAGAGGGATACCATGTATTATTATGTTAAATTGAACCAATAAATTTAATTTATTCTCAAATAGAAGTGTTTGAAGAAAAAATTTTGAGTTAAAAAAAGAACTTTAGTACTACTCTGCCTCCTCCATTTCTACTGGTTTTTCGAGCGGGGCTATTTGTAATCTTCCTCTAATAGCGTTGATGACTTGTAGTGCCTCGCCGGTGTCTACATGCCTGGCTATTTCCATTATTTTACTTAGTTGCTCTATTAAAGCGTCTTCAATGGATCTACCTTTTAACTCTATTTTTGCTTTTTCAAAAATAGCTGTTACTGGTTCTATTACAGCTGCCTTTTTCAAGACTACGATGTCTTCTACTGGTAAGACTTCAACGACGCCGACTTCTTTCTCGTCTATTTTAATAGAATATATTAGATCGCCGTCAAATGTTTCTCCAATTTTACTCACATTATATTTTACAACTTCAACTGCTAGTGTGGGAGCTCTCGCTACGAATTTTTTTAAGGCTTCTTCATAGGTTTCAGGAGGAATTCTCTTATAAATTTCTACTTTTAAAGTATCCCACTTCCACACGATAGCCTTATTTACCTCGTCTAATTCATAACTAATAGTAATTCTTACCACGTCAAATTTATCTACTTTTAACTCTTCTACAAGTAACGTGTAAAGAGCCCTATTTAATCTCCCAACGTATAAGGCTACTTGCTTAGCGAGTTCTTTATCTTTTTTAACTTGTTCTCTTAACTGTGCAAAAATAGTTCTTCTTAGTTTATCAGCGTAGCCAGCTGCGAGTACAAGTCCAGATCTCAATTCAGGCATGAATACCTCCAGTATCTATATACCCATTGGATTAATAAATACATTTCTCCCACTAATCTACAAGGAAATATAGAGAAAATATTAGTAGCTACTTTTTTAAGAATACTACAAGGCTAACCCCAGTAAACTATGATTTTATCCTCTAGTGATACGTCTTTAAATCTCCTCAAGAACTCCTTTAATTCCTTCTTAACTTCCTCCTTAAACGTAGGCAATGTGTTTAGTGTTAATTTATGTGTTTCATATAGCCTCCTTAGTGTTGGATGCATCCACCTCTCGAGATTAACACCATTAGTTACGTAAATTAACTTCTCACTGAAGTGCGGGAATATCTTTAAGAGTATCTCTAGGTGTTTTGCTGAGACCGCAAATGCTTGTGAGGAAGTTGTTAAACCTATGTCAGTTAGTATATTACTTCAGGGGATAATAGCTTATATCCATACTCAGAGTATGTTAAATTTCGCGGGAAGCTTGGATGCTCTAAGTACCTGCCGTGTGAATTACTAATTTATATTTATCAGGTATTTTAAGTATTAGTGGAAGGAACGCTGTATATGTTTCTTGAAGATCTATAAACGCCGTGTTACATGCCGCTAAGTATCCTCTTATATACTCTGCGACTGCTTTAGCAAATAATATGTATTTTTTGTAGAATTTCTCGTCGATGCTTTCTTCAATATAAAGCCTCTTAGTGAGCTGTGAAGCTCACTGTGGTGATACCGGCTTGAAAAATTGCTTTGGCATTTCTGTAGGTATAGCTTAATGCCTCTACACTAACATCTTCATTTCTCAACTCGATCTTAAACACTTCTTCACTTCTTAATGACTTAATAAATTCTTTGGGCTGTGATTAAGGCTTATGTATTGGATTACCATTGCTATCAAATCCTTAGCTTACATAGCCTTGATCGTAGTATAGGGAGAGAGTAATGTATCTTAACCCTAGGGCGGCTGCAGCATAAAGCTTATCACCTTCAAGAACACCTAAACCCCCAGCATGCATGTAACCTACATCTAAGGCTAAGTCTGAGTTACACTAATCACCGTGTATTCAGAGTTAAGATCGATCGCATTAAATGCCATAAATCACTGACCTCACTTAAATTATGCCTAAAAATCTTACTTAAACCTAAGTTATTATTTACTCTTACTAATTAATGCTAATTCATATCAGAACCAGAAATAGGGTATCACTACCATGAAAACTAAGTTACTTCAATACATCTCGTGAGCTAAGCTCAGAGTGAGTAAATGATATATGATTTAACTAATGAGTTTAAATAACCTGATAAATAATCTATATAACTTATACAGAAATACTTAGTTCACAGTAGTAGACTGGGTTTACAGAAATAGGTGTGATTAATGTGAAAATATACCTAGCCCCTAAGATATATACTAGCACACGTTGTCAGTACGCTCTTAGCTATTACAGAGTCCACACAATATAGAGCAATTCTACTATTAAACGCGTTTATAAAACAGTTAAAAATAATATTTTTACTAGATTTTCTAGGGACGCCGCCGTAGTATAGCCCGGTCAAGTATGCGGGCCTTTCGAGCCCGTGACCCGGGTTCAAATCCCGGCGGCGGCACTCTTCTCAATACATTAAAAGTTAATATTTAAAAACGTGATAACGTAAATTCCTATTTAGAAGGCGGCGGTCGTCTAGCCTGGACTAGGACGCCGGCCTGCCACGCCGGAGATCCCGGGTTCAAATCCCGGCCCCCGCACACCTCCTTTAAACACAAAAATAACTGTTTGCTCCTAGATGCAACAAGTAAATAAATTAATGAGAATGAGCATTAGGGGCTTTTTCTCGCCCACTCCTTTATTGGCGACACTACTACTTCAAGGGCGGGTTCATTGGATATTGAGATGAACAGTGTGCACCCCTCAAGGGCCGATACATTAATGCTGCAACGCCGCATATATACCTAGCGTGTCGATGCGATTTTTATA
>Ga0080004_1131097_pt1 | contig 71604 bp, 81 predicted proteins | sample WasSprMetagenome_FD_69207 | JGI IMG/M metagenome (GOLD analysis project Ga0080004, IMG submission 69207) | Sulfidic aquatic microbial communities from Washburn Spring, Yellowstone National Park, USA - WS (SPADES assembly) (version 2) | ecosystem: Environmental > Aquatic > Thermal springs > Hot...
TAGTAGTTTCATCTCTTTTCACGGTTCTCCCTTATCGGCTTAACAACTTCTTCCTCAGGTATCTTCTCTAGAATCCTTCCTATCCTTCCAAGTATTTTTCTAATCTCTTCCTCCTCGGCCTTCCTAACCTCCTCTTCAAGAGCCCTTCTAATCACTTCGCTTACAGATATACCGTATCTTTTAAGCTTCTCACGCAAAGCCTTATCTATCCTAGCAGATACCGTCACATAGGTCAATTCTATTACCAAATCAGTAACACCAGAAATGTAATACTTAAGGATTGTTGGTGTTTGTTTTCTACTTTGTTTTGCTTATGTTTTTGACTTTTGTTTAGACGTTTAGTGGAGAAGTTGTTGTCCGTTGTCCTGAAGGTGTTTCAAAACTACATAACGGAGACTTTAGACGATGAAACAACCTATGACACGTGGATCACGCTGAAATAAGGATCAACACGAAAAACGGTTACAAAAATTAGACGACGAGCCAGAAGAAATGGAGCATCAAACACCCCGGGAGAAGGTGGAGCCCCTATTTTAATTGCTCAACCCATCTTTTATCTAGCCGAAGAGCGGTATAGTAGAAAGAGTTATAGGTTGCTCAATACTTAATCAAGTAGGTCTTGTCCGACATGGAGAGCGACCCAGACTTTGAGAGCCTCGTAGGTCAGGAGCTGGTGACCTACGCACAGCTTAAAAGAATAAGAGAGTACCTTATAGCGAAGCTAGCCTTCAGAAGTCCTAGGGTTAGTAAGAGGATTATCCACCACAACAATAAGATGTATCTGCTTACAATAAGGCTTGAGGAGGTTAAGCCGAAGATAGAGGTGCCTGAGGGTGTGCCGGAGCCGGAGGGGGCTGCGCCTCAAACAGCTGAAGCGAAGGGCGGGGAATAACCTCCAAGCACCCTGGTGAGCTACTCTTTTTCAGGCTTCTCCACAGCTTCTACATCGAAGTCGAATGCGCCGCTCTGCCTAGCCAAGACGCCTAATGCCTCAATTAAGAGGTTTCCAAGGTACACCTTGTCAACCCAAGAGAACTTCGGCCTAAATCTTACTTTGAACACAAACTCCTGTTGGGGCAAAGAGAGCCGACCGCAGATATTATCTCCACCCCTCTATAAAAAGGCAGATGCTAGGCTGCTATTCATCTAGCCAGATTTCGACAGCGATACCTTGCTCTATAAGGGGTCTGGCGTTCTCCAACGGAATGGTTGCCACATCTTCTGGTTTGAAAGGCCCGTATCGCCTCAGGTCCACACCTATTATGGCGTCGAAGGCCTTTAGGAAGCGGAGGGTTACGAGTTTTCTAATGTGCCTTTCTTCTATGCTTGCCAGCAAAGAGGCTTGACCATTTTTAAGAGCGTTCTCAATTTTAGTTAGGCGCCGCTCAGCAAGCTCCTCAGCTTCGAGGATGTATCTCTCTTCAGGTAGCAGGTTCGCTTCTTGAAGACCTCTGCCGCTCTTCGCCTTACTTAACCTCAGCTTTAGGAGGTGGAGTGTGAGGTTAAGCAGGAGCTCTTTCTCCCTAAGCCTCAACCGTGCTGGTAGGGTTTCGCTCAGCTGGTTAGAGTTCCGTGTAGTCTTTAGGTAAAGAGCCACTGATCTGTAGACATCCTGGGGTATGCTCCTAAGGGCGTTATCCAGCATCTCCTCCTCTACCAGCCGTCCGATTAAGCTTAGGTTCACCTCAACCAACTTCTACACCAGCTTCGCCAAACCCTGCCCAAGTAGATATACTGCTGCCGCCAGCGGTAGTTTAACTTTCTGCGCGGGTTTAAGATCGTAGCGCTGGTCAAGAAGGGTGAAGGGAGGGGCGTAGATAACCTCAACTTTAATAGGCTCGTCGCCAAATGCTACAGCGTCAACAAGGGGATCAAAGGCGTCTAGCGAAACCACTTTCTTCTTAATCAAACCTGTTTCGTTATGCAGCGTACCTGGTAGGCGGAAAATTCTATGTATGTCTGTTGTTACGTTAGTATCTATGGTTACGCCCATCCTCTTCACACATTCTTCAAGCGCCTTTTTGAAACCACGATATCCAGATTTCGCATATATCTCTATCATCGCCTCACGAGGGTCAGCTTTACTGATGCTGGCAAAGTATTCCGCTACCCTTCCCCTCCAACCAGATTCGCCTAACGTGGGAAGTCTTCGCCGCAGATCATCTACGGTTGAAGATTTGGCTACACCGATAAATTCGGGTAGGAGACCTCTTCCACACACATAATCAGCCAGCTCCATTCTACCCAACTGCTCTAAGTGCTCAAATTCTGCTCCTTCTACGGTAACATGGTAGCCCTTGCTGCCAGAAAAGTAGACCTTTATCTGCTTCCTTGTGAGGCCGAAATCGCTTATGAGTATCTCGATCAACTTCTTAACCTCTTCTTTAGCAGCCTCTAAGCAGTTTGGGCAGACCCAGTTCAGCTGGTCGAAAGAGGTGCTTCCACATCTACATCGCTTCGGTTTGCCTCCCTTTCCCTTTGCGCCGCAGTTACTGCAGGTCCAGATGTCGTGTTCTTTTTTACATTCCAGATTTAGGTCGTCACAGTCTATATCGAAGGCTAGGTCTGCGCCTTTCCACCCCTTTTCCTGCATTGGTAGGGTGGGGTCGTAGTAGTATGCTATGGAGTAGTAGGCTGATCTCGGTGCCTCTTTCACCAGATGGGCTTTTAGCTCACCTTCGCTCTTGAAGGAAAGGTGCCTAACCATAGTCCCGCCGAATGGTAGGTAGCCGAATTCACGCTCCTCGATTCTAGCGGGTGCTTCGACCTCCTCAATTTTGTTAAAGTAGTATCGTTTGTAGAGCTGCTTGAGGAAGGCTTCTACTTGCTCCGTTTCTTTAAACCCCCCTTCACTTTCTGCCTCCCAAACTGTATAGGATTCTTTATGTTATCGCAAGCTTCGGTTTTGAAGCATAAGGTGTGTGCTTCGATGTTTCTGCAGCTAGGCGGCTTATACTTAGTGCCTCCTCCTCTTAGCCCAGCTATATGCTCAACTTGGTAGCGTGTAAGCCGCTCGTTAAAGTCAGGTGCTTTAGCGAACAACAAGACAACTTCATCTACACTCTTACCTATGTTTAGGAGATAGGCAGTCAAAAGGAAGCGTCCGAAGTGTGGTATATTCTGCCCCCGCTGGACAAGATCGAGTGCGTGCTGAACACAAGGAGGGTAGCTGGTGGGCTCTACCGTGGTCTGAGCGGCTGGGGTAACGATTTTAATCACCTTCCTCAAATCCTCTACCGCTTCTTGCAGAGCCGGGGTTAGTTTAGGCTGTGGTAGCGACTTTATGCGGCTATATATCATCGATCTAATCTCCTCTCTCATCAACCTACTTAAGCCACGTGTGGTTAGGTAGACGAAACCCCTGTCCATTATTCGATTTACCAGCTTCCATTCTGGGCTGTGTAGATGAACAGCCCTCCTAAGATACTCGATGACGGGGATACGGTACTCATATTCCACACCTCCGAAGGTCTGCTGTACCTCCTCAACATCTACCCCTGTAACAACCTTAAAGATGTAGACTACAAGGTCTTTTTTACCTTCTTGCTCCAAGAAGTGTTCAACCCTCCTCGCTTCAGATAACGAAAACTTTGCCGCAACATGTTCGACACCCAAAAGCTTAACGAGCAGAAGTGCAATATAGAAGGAAAGTAGTTCATTTTCGTAGATAGGCGGCATCTCTTTTACAAAACCACCCTTATAGGCTTTGACGATTCGATTTTTTGCGCTCAAAATAGCGTCAGGGTATTTATCTAACTCTTCTAACGACATATCTTCTAATAGAGGTTTAAAGTGCTTCCTAGCTTCTTCTAAGAAGGGATATTTGGCGTAATCTTCTGTGCCTAGCTGCAGCATAGAACATAGAGTGTGGGTTTGAACCTATTTATTTCTCTTCACCCTAATCGGAGGGGTCTTTCTTTCAACCCACATGAATTTGCGCTGCAGCGACTTTGGGTAGATGAGTTTCCAATCTAACCCGACTTTCTTGGCCCATTCGTAGTAGACGCGTGGGTCGATGTAGTTCTTGAGCGAGGTGTTCAGATTGTAATCTTTAATGGCTTTCGCAAGCTCTATCTGCAGCTTCAGCTTTTTAATCTTCTGCTCAAGCCTACGTCTAGCCTTCTCAGTCTTAGGTGGGGGAGTGGCTAGAAGTTTTGCTAGACACTCCTCCTTCTTCCTAATACTCTCCTCCCAATTCTTTGGAGGTGTTCGTTTATGATTGCATTTTATCGCCGCTTGCAGATTCGCTAGCTTGGCATAGTAGAATTTAACGAAGTCATCTTCGTCTTTAAGAGTGCCGTTCCTCTGCTCAAGAAAGTCTTTAACGGTCTTTGTGGCTATGTAGGTGCGGAAGACCTTTGCTGTAAGATCTTTGTCGAACCTCTTGAGGAAGCTGTTAACTTTTTCTGATGTTATGCCATCGAATATCTGGTCTTCAGGCTTCTTATCCCTCATAAACTCCTTGAAGTTCTTTATCACCTGAGGATCTGGGTTTTCGAGCGTCTTCTGCCACCTAACACTGTCCTTACCTAGAAAGTCGAATTCTATGCACCTTTGGTTGACCTTTACATGCTCGACTCTTAGTGTGGTTGCGCCTACTGTATCAGCTTCGTCTTCATCTTTTTCGTCACCAACCCTCAGCGCTAAAGTGTCTATCAAGTAGCAGACTGTCGCCATCTTCCTAATCTCCTTTCTTTTCGATGAAAGCATCTTCTTTATTGCTGCCCTTATCTTATCGATCTTCTTCTCCAGCTTCGCCGCTGCCTCAAACTTCAAGTAGTCTTGCTGCTGCCTTAAGAACGATGCTTCAGATAACCATACATACTTATTCTTACGTGGATTGATCTTATCAACCCACTTAGCGAGCCACATACTCGTATGGTCGTGTACTATGCCGCCCCAACGCCCTTCTGGTATGGGTGCGTCCTCACCCAAGTTTAGTATGATGTCCTCTGGTTTAACGCGCTCCTTCCATTTGCCTCGCAGCGGGTGATTGCCTCTACCAATAAAGATGCCCGGAGGCTCGACCATCCAGTTAAGAACCTCAACGGTTATGCCGTCTACTATAGCGTAGCCGTATCTTGTTTTGAGCTCCTCACGTTTCTTCTTTCGCTCTTGGGTTTGTCGCTTCTTCTCCTCCTTACTCATAAGCTCCTTAGCTTTCTTCTCCTCCTCTAGCACCCTATAGTACTCGGAGAGGTCTATTTCGCTGAAGGTTATGTCTCGGTAGGCGGGTGGGAGATGCGGTCTTAAAGACTCAAGGAAGTTCTTTTGAAAGACCTCGTCATTAACATAAGGCGTATCCTTCTTCTTCGCCCAAGCGTAAAGCATCTCCTCAACTATAGGGCTCGGTACGATCCATTCGCCCCTCAAACCAACCTTTATGCCCTTAGGCTTATACTCAGGCGGGAAGGCTACACCGTTGTGCACGAGAGTCGTCCAACGCTGTCTCTTAGGCATCCTAGCTCTGCGCCTTCTTTCTGACCGACCATTAGATCGCCGCACTAAAAATTTTTTCTAACCCAAAATGGATGATTATGTAAACTCAAATGGCTTTTACAGACAACTTCTTAAACCGTTATTTACACTCCTTAAAGCGACACGGTTGGAAGAGTGGAGCATAACATTTTGGATTGCCTTTTACTTACTCATCGGCATATTCTTGATAATCGACCTTAGGTCTAGAGGTGGTGCTCCGGAAGTCACGTTTAGAAAGGATGTCATGTGGAGCATCATATGGATAGTTATAGGGTTAGCGTTCGGCACCTACGTGTTTTGGCACTACGGCCACGAGGAAGGTCTAAAGTATATTACTGCATATGTTGTAGAAAAGTTGTTGAGTGTAGATAACCTATTTGTCTTCTTAGTGATATTCAGTTACTTTGCTGTGCCATTTGTCCACCAGCATAAAGTCCTCTTCCTAGGTATATTGTGCGCAATAGTCTTCAGAGGCGCTTTTATAGTCGCAGGTATAGCGCTTCTAGAAAGATTCCATTGGATGGTTTACATATTCGGAGGCGTTCTACTCTACTCTGGCTACAAACTTATCAAGAGCGGGTTGGAAGAAGTCGACCCAGAAAAGAACAGGTTAGTCAGATTAGCTAGGAGGGTGCTTCCTATATCGCCTCAGTATGTAGGCGGTAAATTTTTTGTTAAAGAGGGCGATAAGATAGTCTTTACACCATTGATCTTGGTGCTTTTAGCTATAGAGACGACAGATATAATGTTCGCTTTTGATTCTGTGCCAGCGGTTCTTGCTGTGACGGAAGAGTTCTTCACAGCCTACACCTCAAATATCATGGCGGTGCTCGGTTTGAGGACTCTCTACTTTGTTTTAGCGAGAGCGTTACGCAGCCTCACCTATTTGAGCAGAGGCTTGGCAATAGTTCTAATCTTCCTTGGCTGCAAGTTCATCCTAGGCGGCTTGGAGGTGAAGCTACCCACTTTACTCTCCCTCTCAATCGTCTTGGGCATAATCTCTGTTTCTGCTTTACTCTCTTTAATCGAAAAATAGGAGGAATGGGTGTAGGTTAGATCAATATCGCTGCCGCTATAGCCGTGGTCCAGAGACCGTTCTTGTCGCCTTCAGCAGACTGAACAATATGCCTAGTCTTAACCACTTTACCAGATATGCGCCAGATCTCTCTACGGGCGTCGTAGCTACGCTCTATGTCGAAGTCAGCACCCATCGTTGAAGCAAGCATAGCGGCAGCTAGATCCTCAGCGTACTCCCCCGCCTTCTCCTGAGTCTGACCATATGCGGCGTGCTCCGAAAGGTAGCCATAGAGCCTCTTATCCTGAGGAATAGCCACACCTATCGCCGCTGCTATCAGCCTATTTGGCTCGTTAGTATCTATTCTGCTCATAACACAGAAGGTTATCTGACCTGGCTTTAGCTTCTTCAACCCTACTTCTCTGGACACCAGCTTACACGCTGGTGGGATGATGCTTGATACGTGCACCAGATTACAGAAGGCTATTCCCGCGTCTCTTAGAGCCAGCTCGAAGCTCGCCAGCCTCTCCTTGTGTCTACCTACACCCTTGGTTAAGAAGAGCATGGTTGGTACGTACATTCATTCCTCTGAAGAGAGGGTGGTTAGAGAGAAGTATTTAGGGTTTGTTCAGCAAAACCAAAGTTTCTCGTCATATCAGCTATTGCGGAAAAGCTCGATGTCTAAACCCGATGCTTATTAGCCTTCTACAGCAACCGTCACCGATGCGGCTTAACGGCCAGATTAGACACAAACTATAATAACACAATCTCCAAAAACTACGCAAGTGAGACCTATTTGGAAGAAGTGTTCAAACCCCACCCTAATATGGTTCCTCCTTTACCGAATATACTTGGCAATCTGTGTCGTGCCATTGGCACTCTGCGGAATCGTGGTGAGTTGGCTGGTCTACACATTTGAGCCAACATACGTTCTCATTCCGATCATAGTATTCTTTGCCCGATTATAGCAGCGGTCTGCTTCGTCTTCTATTGGTCCTCACGGTACTACGAATCCATAACATACCGTCTAACGAGCGACGAAGTTGTGGTTGAGCGTGGCGTATGGTGGAGGATAAAGAGTACGGTGCCCTACGCTAGAGTAATGTCGGTAGAAGTTGTGCAGGGCCCCATCTCTAGAAGACTAGGCATAGCTACAGTCGATATATACACAGCAGGCTACACAGGCGTAGCAGGCGGCACCGCAGGTCCAAAGAGTAGGCGAGCAGAAGCATCACTTATCCACATCTCAAACTACTCCGAAGTCAGAGAAAAGGTGTTGAGCCTAGTTAGAAGGAGACCGCTCTTCGGTGTCAGCGGCTTTACTGCTGATATGCTCTTGGAGCTACGCAGAATAAGAGAACTCTTACAGAAGCAGAGCAAATAGAGGTTATCTTCATCGCAGTTTCCACACAGAGCCTTGCTAATTACATACTTCCTGTAAACGCTGAGAAGCACTATAAGCGTCTTTTTGGTTTGCTTTTCGATTCCACATCTGTTTGGTTAGCTATGGGGAGAGTAAACATCATTAACCACCTAACATCTACCTTAAGCCTTAAGGTAAGTTGGCAGAAGACTGTATCTTTTGCAAAATAATGCAAGGAGTGGAGCGGGGGGTAATAATAGATGAGGATGAAGAATATCTGGTTCTAATGGACAAGCACCCCTATAACCCAGGGCACAACTTAGTTATACCAAAGAAACACTACAAGACGCTTCTTGACATGCCCAAATCAGAAGTGGGTAAACTCTTTGAGAAGGTCTGGTTAGTGGCTAAAGCTACCGTAAAAGCTTTGAAAGCCGATGGGGTGCATATAGGGCAGAATAATGGACGAGCAGCACGCCAAGTCATAGATCATGTTCATGTGCACATAATACCAAGGTTTTATAACGACACAAAAGACGGTAGCTGGCCGACTCGGAAGACCATACCACTTGAGGAAATGGAGAGGTTAGCAGAACGAATAAAGCGGCAGATTCTAGCTTATGAGGAAGAGATCGCTAAATCTTCTTACTGAGGCGCTTCACAGCATCTTGTACACGCTCGTTAGGCTTAACCAAACCTTCATTCAAAGCCCAGCTCCAAAACTCTAGGATGCGTCTCCTCATCTTCGAATACTGAGGGTAGAGACCTTTCTCCTCTAAGGCTGCGATATCCCTCAAATACTCTTCAACCGTTCTGTTATCTTCCTCTTCTTTTTGTAGCGTCAACTACCTAACCTCTTTATATAGCCCCTTCCTAACAACACTTCTAACCTCAAGTTTAATAAATTTGACTCTTTTGCTGTATCAGAATTAGACGCGCAGCCCATTTCTCTTTAAGGTTAAATAATTAGTTTGGGGTAGTTAGTATTAGCGTTTGAGCAAGCGAGCGTTAGATGTTGAGGAAGTAGTATACCAGCAGATTCGCGTAACGAAAGGGGATGGTATTAGATATACTCTAAACGGTAGAGAGATCGATATCTGGGATCGAGAGTTCAGTAACTACCATTCTAAGAAGACGGTAGATTACATCAGAGAAGCGATAGTAGCCAAGGAGAAAAGAGGTGAAGACCTATTTCCAGACATCGTCGGCAAAGAGAGAGAAAAGGAGCTGGTAGCCACAGCGCTCTTCTCAGGCTCACCCATCATCTTTAGGGGTGAGCGTGGGTATGGTAAGACAACTTTCTCAAAAGCCATAGCCAAACTCTTGCCAGAAAAGATACTGGCGATCAAGGGTTGTAAGATTCACGACGACCCCACAGCACCCATCTGCTTCTCTTGCAAATCAAAGATATTACTAGGTGAAACTATAGAGTTAACTTGGGTACCTAGGATATGGGTTAGGATACCCGGCGACCCTATGCTGACAACAAGGCAGCTCATAGGAGGTATATCTATACAGAAGATTCGTGAAGGCTACGATCTAGACCACCCAGAAGTATTCACACCCGGTAAAGCGCTGAAGGCTAACCGCGGAATAGGCTACTTCGACGAATTAGGCGCTGTACCCACCGCGCTTCAGACACTACTACACGAACTCTTTGAAGAGCACCAAGTTTCGACCAGCGAAGGTGAGACCGTCCCACTCAGACTCGATTTGATCGAGATAGCTTCCACAAACCCAGCCAACTACCGCGGCACCTCACCCATAAAGGAGCCGCTATTAGATCGAATGGAGATCATAGACATAGGGCCGCCTGCCTCTGTTGAGGAGGAGATCGAGATAGCGCGTAGGAACTCTTTTATAGGGCGTGAGAAACGCTTCGATGTAGTTTTACCCGATTGGCATATGAGACTCATGGCTTATACAGTTATGCTAGGCAGAAACCCAAAGGAATGTGATACAGCGAGGAAGATTCAAACACCCCCCTCTTGCAGGGCGACGATAAAGCTCTTCGATCACCTTGCTTCTAGAGTGATCAGAGGCGGTAGACGAGTACCTTTGCTGAAAGACTACGGTGAAGATCTAGAAGTGGTGACTTTGGCGTTAGCTGGAAGAATAGAGTTGGAGTATGGTGTCAGAGAGAGTAGGGCTGAGGTCTCTAAGATGCTTTTTAAAGAAAGCCTACTTAGGATAGCAAAAGAGGTCTATGATAAGATACCAAGCGATAGGTTTGATGATATTATCGCAGAACTCATAAGTGTTGGCACACCAAAAGGTGGTGTTTACAGCATACCAGTTGACCTAACTTTCGTTAAGAATCTTAGAGGGCTCAAACACTTCTCTTCAGCGGTTTACGAGTTATGCGGAGGCTATGTTGAGGACGATGAGTTCTTTCTCTCAGCCGCCGAAATTCTTCTTTATGCTCTATCTATGTGCGCGCCAAGATATGTGGTCAAGGGTCGCAGCGATTATCTTGTAAAGAAGGTTGAGGAGAAATGAAGCCGCGCTGCGAAATATGTGACGAAGAAAGGAAGGAGAAGCTCTCATCGATATTTGGGCAGCAGTTTGTTGAGGACCTAACCTATGAACTTTTTAATCCGAACACAGAGGAGAAAAACGAATCCTTAGCCCTTAAAGAGATTGTAAAACACTACCTGTCTGCGGATCTTAATGAAGCCGTTTACAATACGCTGCTTGAGTTGTTTGGTGAAGATTACGTTGATTTACTGAATGAAAGCGATCTGGGAAATAGAGCTAGTAGAGTGGAGCTTGCTAAAAAGAAAGCGTGGAAAGAAATGGTCTCAAAGATCAAGAGTGGTGAGTTCCCGGTGGAGCGTATTCAACCCTCGCAGCTACTTGAATACTTTCCAGAAGAGGTGCTAGAGGGCTTAATAGAGGAGGGGTTGATAGAAGAGAATGCAGGAAGAGACCTTAGATACGCAAGAAGCGCTTTAACCTTCTCTAACCTTACAGTGGAAGGGGAGAAAATCATAGCCCACAGACTCTTAGAAGAAGCGTTCAAAAACCTTAAGAGAAGTGGAGTGGGAATACATACTACTGAGGAAGAGGGCTACGGAATAGAACCAACTAACACCTTAAAGGAGTTCGACGAATATCTTCACATGTATGATTTGATAGATTGGCAAGAAACACTACTCACTATTGCGTTAAGGGACGCTAAAGAGATGCGCATACTACCTTCAGACATCAAAGTTAGAGTTCCTAGACATAGATCAAGGTGTGCAAACGTCATCCTTGTCGATATCTCAAACTCAATGTATGGTAATAAGTTCAAAGGCGGTTTAATGGCAGCCCTTGCGCTAGAACGCCTCTTTCAAGAAGAGTATAAGGAGGATGCGCTCCATATACTTGCCTATAACGAAGAGGTCTATTTGGTTCAACCCGGTCATCTCTTAAAACTTAAACCATATGGCTTCACAGATATAGGCTATGCGATAGAAGCTGCTGTAAAAATATTAGAGAAAGAGGATGGTGAAAAGAACATCTTTCTTATAACAGACAGCGAACCGACAGCTTCTAAGAAGAGGGAACTGTCCCCTCTTGAGAACGCCTACAGAGCATCATATATCGCTGGTAAGGCAGAGATAAAACTTAATATAATTATGTTAGATAAGAAACCCATCTTACGCGGCATATGCGAAAAGATGGCTGTCCTTAATGGGCAAGCAGTAGTAGCCTATGTCGACAACCCAATTAATCTTAAAGAGTTCGTAATAAAGACAGTAATAGACAGAAAACGCCACAAACTACGTTAACGTGATTAAGATTATTTGTTGGCAATCTGAAGCAATATGCGCCCTTCCAGCTATTACAGACGTATTCTTTCCAACGCTTCTAAATTATGAGTTGGTTGAGGCATATAAGGTGTGAAAGCGAAGGTTTTTCATTGCCTCTTTATACGCCATAAGGTATTTTATTATCTAACATCTAACCATATGTGATGAAGCAGCAAGCCAATCTCATATTTATAGGTTATGTTGAGAAAGTTGAGGGTAATATAGCGAGAATAAAGCTGAGGTCAGAGTTTTGCGAAGGTTTAGACAAGCTCGATAGCTTCTCGCACATCATCGTCTTAGGGTGGTTCCATTTAAAAGATACACCCAAAGATAGGCAGACGCTACGTGTTATACCAAAGCGTCATCCTGGAGCGCCCGAAGTAGGTGTTTTCGCTTCAAGAAGCCCAAGCAGACCGAATCCATTGGGGTTGTGTGTCGTGGAGCTCTTGGGTATAGAGGGGTGTACCCTTGTCGTTAAGGGGCTGGATTTCGTAGAAGAGACACCCATCGTGGATATAAAGCCCTATCTACCGAGGGCTGATTGCGTAGTCGGCGCTAAAGCGCCGGAGTGGACGAGTGTTGGTCCACCTACTTAGCATAAGACAAAAACATATTAGACAGACAAAAAGAAAAGTGGTTGATGATGAGTGAAGAAATGAAGATCATCGAAAAAGATGGTGTAAAGTTCAGTAACCCTGTGGTGGTTGAGGGCTTACCCGATATAGGGTTGGTGGGCGCTATAGCTGTAACCCACATAGTTGAGTCGCTCGGTTTAGAGGAAGTTGCGCACTTTGAGTCACACCTCTTCCCACCTATCATGGTTATGCATAAGGGTGTACTAACAGATCCGGTTAGAATTCTTGGTAATGAAAAGCTTCTTGTTGTCACATCTGAGATAGCTATCCCTCCTATAGTAATTTATCCTCTAGCAAGTGCGTTGGTTGATTGGTTAAGCGCCAAAGGTGCTAGACTAGTGGTCTCACTCACCGGATTTCCGGAGCAGAATAGGCTTGAGATCGATAAGCCTCTTGTGTTCGGTATCGGTAATTTGGAGCAGAGCCTAAATCTGCTTAAGGAGAAGGGAGTTGAGGTGATGAGTGAAGGGTTTATAGCTGGCATATACGCCCTCATAATGAAGTACTGCATGCTCAAGAAGATCCCAGCTATAACGTTGATGGCCCAATCTTTCCCAAACTACCCTGATCCAGGTGCTGCTGCTTCAGTTCTTCAGGTAGTGAACACTATTTTAGGGTTGAATGTTTCGGTCGACTCTTTGCTTGAGAAAGCTGATGAGATAAAGATTAAAGCGCGGGATCTTATGAGGCAGACTAGGAGCGCCTTGGAACGTGTCGGGAAGGTGAGTGAGCAGCAGATTCCCTTGATGTATAGGTAGGGGTCGAAGGCGGTTGGCAGAGCGTAGGAGTTTATTGGGTTGGATCGCGGATCTGTTGGATGAAATTGAGGGTGCTATAAAACCCTCCTGGGACTCAGCAGACAGATGTCTTGAGCCGCTAGTTGAGATCGAGAACCGTGAAAACGAGATTATAGTAACTGTGGACCTCCCTTGTGTAGAGAAGAAGGAGGATATAAGCCTCGAGGTCTCAGAAGACGCCCTTGAAATCAGAGCTGCGCTTAAGAGGGCTATAAAGTGGGAGAGGTGGGGGGTGGTTCAGAAGAACATCGAGTTCACAGCATTCAAGAAGGTGGTCATACTTCCAGAGAAGGTTAAACCAGAGGAGGCTACAGCGATATTCAAGCGTGGGGTGTTGAAGGTAAGATTACCCAAGGCGCGCCGAAAGTTCACCCTAAAGATCTCCTAAATCAGAGAACCAATACCATTTACTAATCATTCTATCATCCCAACCCCCCTTCTCTAAACCCCATCTCTGCAGGGGTTTGGTTAGATGCCTATGCGCTCTTGGTGGAGGAAGGTAAATGCCTTCCTTGATGCTTCTAGGTACCTCGATAAATTCAGTAGCCATCTTCTTTAAGCCACACCTCCTGCACTTGAAATCGCCTCCTTTACCCTTTGACTTCATAGGTCTTTTGCAGACATCGCAGATGGACTTCTTCGGCAGCAGAACCTTTTTCAGCCGAATAACCTTAAGGTACTCTACATTCAAGACCTTCGGGTGTTTTGCTGTCGCCCTTCTAACCCCCCCACCAACCTCTACTAGGTCGCCTTCGACAAGCTGCTGAAATATCTTTCTAAAAGATCCGGTCGGCTCGTACACCGCACACTTTATCGGTATGGACTGGGCTTCTATGGTTAAGTAGAGGTGCCCCCCTCTCCCAATCACAGCTCTACTAGTAACGATACCTCTAATATACCCGGATTCATATGCCTTCAGAGACTTCGGGTTAAGCTCGTTCAGTAGGTGCTGAGCCGTACCTTGGTTGGTTCTGAAGATGACCCACCTATCTATCGGTTCTTGGAATCTTAGAAGGTTTAGCGCTTCTATAAGCGCTTCTGGCGCCTCGCCTCTTATGCCAAAGTAGACTGGGTCTGGGCCGTGTGGTGTTATCAAGATTCTCCCTGTTTCTGGGTCGTAGTTGTTGAATACTGCCTTACCTAGTTGCTTATCCATGTTGTAGACGGATGTTGGGTCTACTCCCCTAGGTTTCCCCCAGTACTCTGGTCTTCTGTAGGCGAGGAGTTCATATGTGTGGTCGCCATCCAGCTTATTACCAGCGGCTGCTAGGGCTCCTTTCAGCCCAGAACCATTACCCCAAAGCTTTACGTAGGCGCTTACCTTCTTACACAAAGCTCTTGCTTCATGCATCGTCACAACAGTGTGCAGCGCTTTTTCAGCAAACTGTTTAAGATGGTTTACCTCTTTCTCTAAAACTAGGACTACAGCAGCATCGATGTGTTCGAATAGAGTCGCGTCCACCGACTTACAGACCGCTTGGAATACCGCTTCCGGATTCTCTGCTTCTAACGTTAATGCTACAGCTCCGTTACCACGGGTCTTCCAAGGTATATTTGGATTCAGTCTTATCAGCTTGGGGTAATCCAAGAATTTGGCAAGGTTGTCCTTTAAAATCTGCTTTATAGCTTCGGTGGCTGTATAGGTTGTGCACCCTCTTGTCTTAGAATCTGTATCGTCTAACCCAATGTGAACGATCATCTTAAACCAGTGTGGATTGATTAAGGAGGTCGTTGTTTGGCTAAAAAACTTTCCCAAGGTAGCACTACATCTGACTTATCTGATCCAAGATTTCTCTGATTGAGGAAGCCAGTTTTCTTAAGCTGCTGCTTTTCTCTGAAGTAACCTTCTGGAAGGCTTCAAGCTTCATCTTACCCGATAGATAACCTCTATAGGCTGCTAACAACTCTGTTAAAGCGCGCTCATACGCTTTGTCCAGCGATATGAGTTCTGTAAGCGTCTTCTCACTTTTAGGGTTGAGAGTTAACTTACTCAGTATTTGAGAAGCTTTTTGAGAAGCTTTAGTTCGAATCTCCTTTATCTGTTGGGCAAATAGATCTATCTTCTGGATCTTCAGGTGGTCAAGGCTCTCACTAGTCAGCTCATCAGCTATGGTCTCTTGGAAGCTGATCACCTCCTCATACAGCTCTATCAGCTCAACTAACGGCTTCTTCTTTTCTTCTCTTCTGTAGGCTACATAGGTTGAGAGCGCTATAAAGGAGGCTAAGAAGATGAGGGTTGCTACTGGGAAAGCATAAGCCGATGCCCACGCCACACCAAACCGCACGTACACACTAATCTGTTTTCCACTTATTGGGCTGCTGTAGCTTAGATCGAGAAGTGTTGGCCCTTCCACTTTACACCCTTTCGGCGCATCTATGATTAGATGGTAGTCTTTCACTAAAGCGTCTACCAGCGGCTTTTGCGGAATTTTAAGAAGTAAGGTGCTGTCAGACGCCACTCTTTCTGGTAGCTGGTAGCTCAACGTGAATGATATCCTCTCACCAGCCTTAAGCTTCTCATTGATCAAACTATAGAAGTCGAGCGAGCCGCTGATAATGGAGATCGTCTTCTGATCTCTTAAAGGTATGTCTTCTCTAACCAACGTTACAGAAGACAAACGTGTATCCAAGATCTTCAGAGAGGAGAGTGTACCGTCCCCATCATTTACCAAATTGAGCGTATCGAAGACGATCACTTCAGTAGGCGATACTATCTTAACAACCCTCTTTTCTCTCTCAACTCTCAAAACTGTAAGAGAATACTCAGTTCCATTTAACAGGAGTTTTGCGGTCCGCGGCTCGGTTGTAGGCTGTATATTCTTTAGCATTGCAGAGTATATGTTACCTCCTCCACTCACCATCTTGAATTCTTCTGGTGTAGTTAGTGGGTTTACATCTGTGGGTAAGGAGATTGTTACGACGGCTTTCGCTAGCAGGCTGTCCTCTGAAGAAGGCATAGGAACTATCATCTCATATTTACTCTTGCCTAAAGGTTTGAGGAGTTCGCCGAGCATCGCTGTGAGGGCGATCGTAAAATTTGAGGTTGCAGGTATTGTGATGTCCGCAGATAGCCTTACTAACGTCACATTACCGACTCTTTCCAGCTTAACAGAGTCCTCATCGAGGGGTCGCTGCACCTGCAGGTCCATCACTGAAGTAGGATATGTGAGGGTTAATGTGGGTAAACGTAGAGAAGAAGTCGAATTATTGACAAAGGTTATTGTGTCGTTGAGTAGAAGGTAGCCGTAGCTGTTTAGCGCAACATTACGATCAACATAAACCAGAAGATACTGGGTTGTAGCCTCTACAGTTAAAGGTAGTGTTGCTGTGGATAAGAACGTAAGCAGTAACAAGAGAGATATCTTCTTGACCAACCTATTCGCATAAACTTCTGACGCATATATTTTTAACCGTTTAGCCAGATATAGCAGAAAAAGTTTCACAATATACGAATACACGCCTGCGCACACAACCTCGTTTAGTTTGAGTCTTCTTCGTATACGCTCCTTGCTGCTTGCGCGATGGTGCTCCACCTATACGCCAGCGCACTCAGCCAAACAACCATAAAGGATTACATCTGACCTTCAGCACCCTATACTTCCAGAGGTGTATCTGTTTTCGCTTGGCTAAGGTTTCTTCGAAGTTCTTAACACATATGGCTTTAAGCTTTAAGCCTCTTTTAAGCGTCTCACCTAATGTGTAGAAGCCGAGCGGGATCCACTCGCCTTCCGCATACTTGTCTCCTATGACGAGCACGTAGTATCCGCCTTTGGCTAAGACGGTCAGCACGTTATCGAGGATCTTACCGTATGAGTGGAGGAAGTCTTCTAATGTCGGTGCGTTTGCTAGGTTTCTTGGGTCTTTACCGTATTTGACGATATCATGGTAGGAGGCGCAAAACTATTATCTTGGTTATTCAACCGCATCTTCGAGAACACGCTGAATTCTAAACATTTACTAAAGAGGCTTGGGCTCAAAGTTGGGCACATATATGAGGGGATAGTCTGCACTTATAATCCAGACAACACCCCTAACGCCGCACCGATGGGTATAACTCCCTTGAAAGGTAATAGGGTGGCTATACGCCCCTATAGAGATACAGCTACATACCGTAACCTTATAAGGACGGGCTGTGCAACTGTAAACTTCTGCTCAGATCCTTTGCTCTACTACTTTTCTGCTTTAAAGTTTCTTAAAGAGGTGCGTTTAAAGGGAGTGTTTAAGCGTTCAGATGCCGTAAATTCGCCTGAGCTAAGGAAAGCCGATGCAGTCTTGAGCGTAGATGTAGAGCGAATTAGAGGAGAGGAGGAGAAGCGCGCATTCTTTGAATGCACAATCATCTCAATAAAGGGGCCTAAGGTGAAGAAGGTTGAACCCTACTCTAGGGCGCCCCACGCGTTAATGGAGTGCATAATACACGCAACCAGAATCGAACCATATGCCAAATCGAATCTAAACGAGGCTAAAAAGCTACTTAGCCTCATAGAGCACCACCGCTCCATAATATCTAGAGTGGCGAAACACTCTGCTTATGCGCAAGCCGCAGATGAAATCTACACATACTGTAGAAAGGTGGTTTCCGAATATGAAGCTCACCATAAAGACGCCTAGCAGGCTCCACTTCGGTTTGATCGACCTAAGAGGAGACCTAAGCAGAGCATTCGGCTCTATTGGTGTTGGGATACAGTATCCGAATGTGGTTTTAACCGCTGAAGAATCGGATAGGCTGGTGGTTGAGGGTGAGCAGGCTGAGAGGTTTAGGGCTTTCGCAGAGCGCTTCATAAAGGCTGTAGACGCCAAAATCAAATGTAAGATTACTGTTGAGAAGACCATACCTATGCACGTAGGATTAGGCTCAGGTACTCAATCGGCTTTAGCGGTAGCTTCACTCATCAGCCGGATAAACAATCTAAAGATATCTGTTGAGGAGACCGCTGTGCTAACAGGGCGGGCGTCAATATCAAGCGTTGGTATAGGAGTATTCAAGTACGGCGGCTTCATAGTAGATGCTGGGCATAAAGTCGATCGATGGGAGAGATCTAAGAAGGAGCATGAGAGCGTAGCACCTATCGTCTTCAGACACCCCTTCCCAAAAGATTGGCTCTTCGTAGTAGCGGTTACAGAGGAGAGGAGAGGGCTTAGCGGGGATGAAGAGAAGAAGGCATTCGACACCCTACCTACGCCGAGAAAAGAGTGGGCTACAGACATTTGTAGGCTAGTCCACCTAAACCTAATACCAGCCCTCATCGAGCAAGACATAGAGACCTTCGGAAAAGCCCTTACAAAGATCCAGATACTAACAGGTAAATGTTTTGAGAAGATCCAAGAAGGCATCTACGCAAGTAAGTTGGCTGAAGAAAGCTGCAAAAAGATGTTAGAGGCTGGCGCTAAAGCTGTCGGGCAGAGTTCTTGGGGGCCAACGGTCTACGCGCTAGTACATGGGTTAAAGGAGGCTAGAAAGGTTATGCTATCTTTAGAACCTTTACTAGGTTCAGATCTTAAGAAAAAAGTCTTCATAGTAGCGGCAGATAATAGAGGGGCTAAGTTAAAGGAGCTAATCTAAGCAGAGGGCTTAGAGGGTTTTTCAGCAAACTTGAACTTCCTCAATATAGTACCGTCATCATAGTGAGGCGACCTATAGACGGTGTCATTACACTTCTCTATGCTCCTAGCCTCGTCAGCGAGCATAGCGGCCGCAGTCAACATCTCGTGCCCAGCGGCTATCAGAGGCATATACCTCTCCATCTCCTTAACCACAAAGCAGCCTTCAACTGTAAGATCAGCAACCCTCCTAGCCATCTCATACGCCGCCATAGCCTTTGCTCTAGCGTATGGGTTCTGCAAACCGGAGTTGGCAATCGCCTTCTCCTTGTCTATAATTATGCGTGGTAGAGACGGTTTTTCACCGCGCTTTAGAGCATCTATAACAGCATCTATCTCATTCCTCAATATGTTATAGGCGCCTGTTATAGCGAGCACCTTTATGATGTCCGCGTTAAACAAAGCCATCTCCACAGGGTCTAAAAACTCCCTCCTCGCACCAAGCATAGAATCAGCTTCAACGATTATGTAGCCTTGGCCCGCCTCCTCAATAGACTTCACAGCCTTCTTCGCAGGAGCATCAGAGACGGTAATAGTGGGTAGGTTCACCTCCTTAAACAACTCACGCAGCTTAGTCGGGCCAGGTAGGGCTGCATTAGGGCTGGCTATAACCACAAGATTAGGCTTCAGTCCAACAAGCATCTGCCCTACTTCTGTAGCCTGTTCGACACCGAGCTTTGCACCCGAGCTTACCACTCTAACGTCTATGTCTTCGCGCTCAGCCCGCTCATCGAGAAGGAATTCAAGCAGCACCGCGCTACCTATGTTCCCTACCTTCGCAAAACCAACCCTCAAAACCATCTACGCATAACACCTCAGACCACGTTTTTGCAGAACACTATTATTAACCTTGCTCATAATCTATGGTTCCAGACCCAGCCGCTTTCTACATCACAATCCTACCAAAAGTAGATCACGTAGTCAGAAGGGAAGGTAAGTTTGCAGCCAACTAATACAGGGTACGTAAGCTACTCCCCTATAATCTGTAGAACGATGGTTCTTGAACGGGCTCTTATGTCTAATTCAACTAAAACTATCTGCTGCCAAGTGCCTAAGCAGAGCTTGCCATCTCTAAAGGGGACGACTAGACTAGGTCCGAGGATCGATGCTCTAACGTGTGAGTGCCCGTTGCCGTCGTGCCACCTCTCCTCATGCTTATACTCAGCGCTCTTGGGGGCTACTCTCTCTAAAGCTGCTGGGAGATCTTGCAGTAAGCCGGGCTCATACTCTATTGTAGTTATCGCAGCTGTGGAGCCTCCTACGAATACCGTGACTACGCCGTGTTTTAACCCGCTGCTCCCTATGGCTTCTTGCACCCTATCGGTTAAATCCACTATATCGCATTCGCCTCTTGTTTGCACACGAATCTCTTTTGTTACCACAGCCATACTCTATCAGCACCTAAAGCGCTTTAGGTGGCTAAAAAATTGTGTGGTTTAGGGTGAAGTGGATGCCCACTCTTTCAGCAGTTTTATCAGCAGCCTAACACCTACACCAGTAGCGCCCTTTGGCGTATATGTCTTCACCTTCGTCCCATCTTCGGCAGTATATGCTGTGCCAGCTATATCTAGATGCACCCAAGGAGTCGTGCCTACGAAGTTGCTTAGAAAGGCTGCTGCCGTTATCGCACCAGCCGCTCTCCCCCCTGAATTCTTTATATCTGCGATGTCGCTCTTGACCTGCTCAGAATACTCTTTCCATAGGGGTAGCTGCCAAACCCTTTCGCCACTCGCCTCAGCAGCCCTCTTAACCCTCTCGATAAGCGCTTGGTCGTTACCGAAGAGCCCAGAAGCCTGAGAACCTAAAGCAACGACGCAAGCGCCGGTTAGGGTCGCTAGGTCGATTATCGCTTGGGGCTTCTCCTTATCCACAGCATAAGCAAGCGCGTCAGCTAAGATGAGGCGTCCCTCAGCATCCGTACTTATGACCTCAGAGGTCTTGCCACCATAATGCCTTATGACGTCGCCAGGCTTATATGCCGAGCCGCTTGGGAGGTTTTCTACGAGCGGAGCGATAGCTACGATATTCAGCGGTATGTTTAAGCTGGCAGCGACGTATATGGTTGCTATTACCGCAGCCGCTCCAGCCTTATCATACTTCATATCTTCCATCTTCTCAGAAGGTTTTAGGGATATGCCGCCGCTGTCGAAGGTCACACCTTTACCTACAAGGACTATTGGCTTTTCACCCGCTTTGCCTCCCCTATACCTTAAGATGACTACCTTGGGCTCCTCCTTACTCCCTTTTGAGACGCTTAAGACCCCACCCATGCCGAGTTGCTTGATCTCCTCTAAACCCAATATTACGCACTCTAACCCAACCTTCTCAGCAACCTTTTTGGCTTCTTCAGCAAACAGGGTTGGTGTTAGGTCGCTGCTCGGCGTGTTCGTTAAATCTCTTGCCAACTTAACCCCTTCACAAACCTTTTGGGTGTCTTCAGCTACCAACTTCAGCTGAGGTATGTTGTTGCCTCGCTCAGTAACTAAGATCAGCTCTTCAACACACTTCTTCTCAAGCTGGCTCTTGTAGCGTGTGTAGGTGTAGAGGGCCAGCTCAGCCCCCTCTACGACAGCTTCAACGACCTTCTGCTCACCGAGCTCCATAGAGCTTGGATCAAGGTAGAGCGCATACCTCCTAGCACCTAGATTTGAAGCTCGAAGCGCAGCTTCCCCTGACGCGATTCGGAAAGACTCAGCTGATAGCTCCTCTTTTGGACCTAAGCCAGTTAGCAAAAGGTAATCCGCCTTGATCTTGTTTGCGGTGTAGAGTAGGAAGCTACTATAAAGTCTCCCTTTGAATGCTTCTGAAGAAAGCGCCTTCGACACACCCCCTCCTAACAACCCATCGAGTTCCACAAGTTGGCCGCTCAGCTGCTTCACATCTTCTGGTATGAGTGAGGCAAGGAGTGGTGCGTCTATCTCACTCAGTTTGGTCGTTGAGAGCGTGATATTCAACCTATCCACCAACCAATGGTTGCTGCACCTACCGCTACTTATATTATTGTTGGCTCGCAGCCCTCTCTGTAAATGGTCGTTTATAGGCAAGGTTTACAGTCGTTTACCGCTGCCCCTCGCTAGCTCTAGCTCTAAAACAGCCACTCTAAAGGGCACCCCATCCTTACCCACCACAACATCCCCATCGATCTTAGCAGCGCTTATCACAACATCCCTCATAAACCTACTTCTAAGCAGCTGAACGACCTCCACCGCCACATTTATAGCCTTACCTCTAGCCCTGAGCCTTATCCGCTGCTCCCCTCTATTGAAGAGGGTTATGCAAGCTGTAACGTAGTTGAGCACGGGTTTAGAAGCTCCGACTATGACGAGCTTGGGTTGACCCATCCATCTTCACCCTTATTCATTTTAGAAATATATACGCAGAAAGCGGAGATAAAGTTTTTAACGGTAGAAGTTGTATTATTTAGGAAGATGTTAGAAGTTTTTAAACGGAGGAAGATAGGCGATGTCGAAATTCCGAACCGTTTGGTGTTGCCAGCGATCTCAATGAACACAAGCCCAGATGGCTACGTTACAGAGAAAACAATAAAACATTATACAAAATTTGCAGAGAATGGTGTTGGACTTATAATTGTTGAAGGGGCTATTGTCGATCCTAAAGGCAAGGATCTGCATGGCGATTTAGCGATTTTTGACGACAAGTTTTGTATAGGTTTGAACGAGTTAGCTGAAGAGATAAAGCTTCGTGGTTCTAGAGTTGCAATTCAACTTTTCCATGCAGGCGGTTGCTCGAGCCCAAGAATTTTTGGGAATGTTCCACGCGCGCCTTCACGAATGGAATACACGATGTTTGTGCACGGAAGAGAAAGCTTCAAGTACGAAGCAAACGAGTTAAGTCGTCAAGAAATTAAGGAGTTGATAGAGCGCTTTGTGAGCGCTGCTGGAAGAGCAAAGGATTGTGGATATGATTTTGTGGAGGTGAACGGGGCACATGGATGGCTTTTAAGTCAATTTCTATCACCTAATACAAACAAAAGGAGCGACAGCTATGGTGGTTCTTTTGAAAACAGAATAAGATTTGCAATAGAGATCGTTGAGGAAATAAGGGAAAATGTTGGACTTCCTATAATCTTCAGAATGGACGGATCCTTTCCGAGCTACGGTGGCGTAAGCGATGAAGAGATAGTTATGTTTGCGAAAGAGTTAGAGAAAGCAGGAGTAAGTTGCTTGCATGTGAGCAGCTCCTTTGCGATACTGCCAACAATTCTTCCACGCGGTCTTCTACTCGAGGGGGCTGAAAAGGTTAAGAAAAACGTTAGAATACCAGTAATCGCAGTTGGAAGCATAGACGCTGCTATGGCCGTTGAAGTAATAAAGCGGGGATTCGATTTTGTTGCGATCGGACGAGGTCTTCTAGCAGATCCAGAGTTACCTAAGAAACTAAAGGAGGGGAGAACGGAGGACATACGACCCTGCATAAGATGCAACGACTGCCTAGATAGGCTCTTTAGCTCACGACAACTAAGCGTGAAGTGCGCAGTAAACCCTGAACTTGGCAGAGAACTTGTGATAAAACCGGCACAAGAGAAGAAGAGAGTAGTTGTGATCGGAGGGGGCCCAGCCGGCATGGAGTTTGCAAGAGTCGCGACGCTAAGAGGACATGATGTTATTCTTTGCGAAGCTTCGAACGAACTTGGGGGGAATCTGATAGCCGCTTCAGCACCGGATTTTAAAGCGGATCTTCGGATGTATCTTAAATGGTTAAAGACTCAAATTAAGAAAGTTGGGGTTGAAGTTAGGCTAAACTTTAAGGTCGATGCAGAGAAGCTAAAGGAACTGAATCCGGATTTGGTTGTTCTAGCGATTGGTTCAGAGCCCAAAACTCCTGAGATAATGGGGATCGAGAAGGCCTATAATGCTATAGACGTTTTGCTCAACAAGGTCAAAGTTGAGAAGAAAGTTGTGATCTTGGGTGGTGGAAGAGTAGGCTGTGAGGTCGCGTTACACATAGCCAAAGGCAGAGAGGTTACAATACTCGAGATCCTGCCAGATATAGCCTTAGATCTAGAAAGAAATTATAGATTCGCTCTGCTGAGAGAGTTGAAGAAAGCAGGTGTCAGATGGATCTGTAATTTTGTCGCCGAAAAAATTGAAAATAACTACGTGATTGGAAGAGACGGGCTGCGAGTAGAGTTCGAAACTCTCATCTTCGCTACCGGGATGAGGTCTAGAAAGTTCGAGAAAGTCGATATACCAGTCTATTCTATCGGCGATTGTGTAGCTCCCAGAAAAGTCTTTGATGCTGTTCACGAAGCTTACCAGCTGGCTTTATCGATCTAGAGAATTTGCTTCCTTCAGAAAATGTGTTAACAACGGGTAGTTTGGTAACCGAAAGTAACATATGTTGATGTTTGCGCAGCCTCTACATTAGAACTTCTGGAGGTAAAATCAGAATTTATCTCAATTCAAATACAAACTCTTTACCGTCATCTCTTCTTTGCACTATACCTTGTTTCTTCAAGGTATTTCAGATGGGCAAATGTTTCTGCCACGGCAAAAAATTTGCGTTCCAGGTACAGCTCCCATGAGCGGTAATTACCTGCGTCCCATTTTACGTTCTTCTCGATTTGATAAGCACTTTTACCCTTTCTTTCAGAATGTTAATTATTTCGTCACCCTTTTTTATGTTTTTTAGTTCCTCCACCTTTTCTTAAAATTTTTGAAAACGCGTCTATGACTGGAAGTACCATACAAACGTCCAACCCACATACTTTCTCTAAGAAGGGTTCCTTTCGTCAAACCACGAAGGGATGTTTGGAGTTATGTCTTCAACAATGTAGTCGCCTGAGACAAAGATTTTCCGGTTCGGTTCATAAAGGCACGTGTGACCGATAATATGCCCCTGGTGTTTCTTATATCTGAGTAAATATTCTCCCTACGCTTTTGACCCATCTCTTGCAGAAACCAAACAAGCGTGCAAGCTTAAGCACAATGCTTGGATGCTTTTTAGCTGTAGAAACTCCGCATCGTTTGGGTTGAAGTATACAGTAGAGGTGTTTGTCGCAAGTTTCGAAACAAGAGCTAGATGCTCAACGTGAGAGTTATGAAAAATCTGTCTTGCTTAAGGCTGAGTATAGTGTATAGAAGCATTCATCGCAATCCATTCAGGCATCAATGACTAGGCTTCGTTCTTCCGCCTTTACAACATAGCAGTTAATAGTTCCGAGAGGGTTGTTAGGAAGGGGTCTCAACCTTAAACAAGTTTGGTAAAACTTCTTTAATCATCCTTTTGCTTAGAAAGCGTTACCCATAAGTTTTTCATTACCAGTATGAAGTTTTTAGAGTTCTGTTACCGTTACACTCACTCTTCTTCAGAAGCGCGGAGTTGGCTCGTCTTTATGAAGTTAGGAGCCGCTGTCAATAGGGGCCAAAGGAAACGCCTAGAATGCACGCTTCGCTTATCAATCATGTGGGGAGGGTAGTTTATAGAATGCCTTAAAAAGGTGTGTTTGGTAGATAAAAGTTTGTATGGTTGAGGATAGATTTGGGGCAGATGACAAACCCCTCTTGTATATGCACAACCTAGGTGTGGTCAACGCTAAGCGTGCTAAGAAACTTGACGAATTGGCTGCTCTACTCTCTTTTAGCGTGGAGGAGTTAAAGAGGCTGCTTGGTCGGAGTGAGGAGCAGGGTTACGTCGAAAGTACTGTGTTGGAGGGTGGTGAGAAAGCATATTATTTAAGCCCAAAGGGGATAATAAAGGTCTGCGCCTGCTTCAGCTAACGGAATGTAGAGCGGTTGAATCGCTTTGAGGATAATTATTCTGAGCTGGGAGTATCCCCCGCATATTATCGGGGAGATGGCTTGGTATGTACGTGAATTAGCAAGGCGTCTTAGAAAAAGAGGTGTAGAAGTTTACGTTTTAACCTACACGCCCTCAGAGGAAAGGGTAGATGCGGATGATGGGGTTATTGTGAAGAGGGTTAAGCCACCTATTAGCGTAACAACTAACATCGTCGTTTGGTCTCTTCTCTTCACCACACGACTACAGATCGTAGCTGCTGACCTAATCTACAACTTAGGTTCTGTTGATTTAGTCGATGCTCATGAGTGGATTACTGTTGACGCTGCTCTCGCTCTTAAGGACCGATTCGAAATACCATTCGTGTATACTGTCCACAGTTTAGAGAAGCATCGCTCCGCAGACTCAGCAGCACCGCTTAACATAGCAATCGAGAGTGTTGAAGAACTCGGCTGCAGAGAGGCAGACTGTATAGTCGTAAACTCTGAGTGGATGAAAAGCGAAGTTGTATCTAAAGTTTATGGGGTGGCTGGTAAGATTAGAGTTGTAGAGCCCTACACAGAACGTTGGTTAGATGGGGTATTGGAAGCCTACCGAAGCGTGCTAGGAAGGTAAAGGTTTGAAGGTTGTTATGCTTACGTGGGAGCTCCCCCCTAGGATCATAGGAGGCATAGCCACTCACGTCTACAACTTATCTATAAGCCTGGTTAAGTTGGGTGTTGGGGTGCATGTTGTAACCTGTGACTTCCCTAATACCCCTTCGTATGAGGTTGTCGAGGGTGTTGAGGTTCATAGGTTCGACTCCTATAGTATCCCCACACCCGACTTCGCCGCCTGGGTTCAGCTGATGAATCTGAATATGCAGCGCGCCGCTGCTCAAATCATTAAATCTGAGGGGGGTGGTTCGCTAATCATACATGCTCATGACTGGTTATCTGCGAAGGCTGGTATTGGGTTAAAGCATCTTAATAGATTGCTTCTTGTTAGCACGATACACGCTACAGAGTATGGGCGTAGGGGAGGTGTCTTCTCAGACTATAATCGGATGATTCACGAGATTGAGGTGTGGTTGGGCTCAGAATCTAAGCGCGTCATATGCTGCAGCCGCTTTATGGCTGAGCAGGCGAATAAGGTGCTTGGGGTGCCTTATGAGAAGATCAGAGTTATACCGAATGGCATAGACCCCTCGATCTTCACGAATCTAAAGGGTGTTGAGGAGGTTAGGAGTAGGTTTGCTGAGAGTGGTGAGAGGCTCGTGCTCTTTGTAGGTAGGTTGGTTGTGGAGAAGGGTGTCCTAGTGCTTCTAGAAGCTATACCTAAGGTGCTCCAGAAGGTCGATGCGAAGTTCGTTATAGCTGGAGACGGATATTTGAGGGGCGAGGTGGTGAAGAGGGTTGCTGAAAGCGGGCTAGGAGGCAAGGTGCACGTTACAGGCTACCTAGATACCGACACACTAAGGCGCCTTTTTCTAGCTGCTGATGTCTGCGTAATACCGTCGCTCTACGAACCCTTCGGGATCGTGGCGTTAGAAGCGATGGCTGCGGGGTGCCCTGTGGTAGCGTCAGACACAGGCGGGCTCTCGGAGATCATAGAGCACGAGAAGACCGGGGTGAAGGTCTACCCAAACAACCCAGGCTCACTAGCTTGGGGCATATTAAGGGTGTTGGAGTCAAAGGATCTTGTGGAGCTGCTGAAGAAGAATATGCGTGAGAAGGTGGAGCGGGAGTATAAGTGGAGCACCATAGCGCAAGCCACAAAAGCGGTTTATGAGGAAGCCCTCAACTAAGCTAAAGGTTTAGTCAGTGTCTAAACAAACTATAGTTAGAAACTTTATAAGCGATGGCGGGTATAAAATAGTCATGGAAAAGTTTGAAAATGCGCCAGCAAGAAAACGGTGAACGATTTTCGATCAAACACTACAGAAAGAAAGAGGTAGACGCCACTACAACACTCGCCGAAGGACCGCCCTTTTTAGATCTTAAAAACTGGCTGAACTTTATCACGCAATATGGGATAATCACAGAAAGTCTCTGGCTTATTCCTCATAGGGATGATAGTGGAGTTTTTGAAAAACTCCATCACGGCGAATTCATTCCTCAGATACCTAGACAAGTGATACTAAGGTTCACTAAACCTTATGATCTGGTGGTAGACCCCTTTGTAGGATATGGTACAACTTTAGTAGAATGTCAAAGACTAGGTAGGAATGGTATAGGTGTCGAATTAGAACACGAAATAGCTGAAATAGCTAGGAGAAGGATTGCTCAAGAGCTTAATGTTTATGGTGTTAGAGTTGAAGTTATAGAGGGCGATAGTCAAAGGCTTAACTTCCGTGAGTTGTTAGCTGCAAGAGGTTTTGAAAAGGCTTCACTAATTATAGCTCACCCACCTTATCACGACATTATCAAATATGGGCCAAGCGAAGAGAATTTAGCAAATAAGCCCAACCCTGAAAGTTTTCTTGAAGCATATGGCAAAGTCCTTGATCAAGCTCTCCAAGTTTTATCAAAAGGAGGGTATTTTGTTTTAGTGATAGGAGATAAATATTCGAAGGGTGAGTGGGTTCCACTCGGCTTTTATACCATGAACGAGACTATGAAAAGAGGATTAAAGCTAAAAGCTATATGTGTTAAGAATATTGAAGAGACTATGGCAAAAAGAGGGCAAATTCATCTATGGAAGTATAGAACACTTAAGTCTGGGACTTACTTTTTTAAGCACGAATATATTATGCTTTTCCGGAAGGTATAATGCCAACACAAGTCTTTATTGTAGATGAAAGGACTTTCCCGCTACATCTACAATATCGGTTTGCTGGAACAACGGCAGGACAAAGGGAGAAACACATCGGGCTCTTAGCTGACATCGCTAGGGTACGCCCTGGTGATCCAGTAATTTTCTATTTAATAGCGCAAATTCCGCACCCTTTTTGGGAAAGAAGAAATGGGTATTTACAAAAAGAGCTCGGCAAACCTCTTATCTACCGAGTTCTAATAGAGCCTTTAGAAGTTTACAGACGACCAGTAACTGAATGGGAAGCTATTGATAAGCTCCCCCTTTACAGTAGAGATATAAGGTGGAGTCTTTTGTACGTAAGCTCAAGGGTGAACGTGGGTGTTCCTACTTATTTCCACGAGAATATAAAAGTCTTGTGCAACTTTTAAAATCGGTGAACCCAGAGGGCCCTTTAGCCTTTTATAATGAACCAAATGAACTAAATTGGGAAAAATGGTGAGATAGTTATTAGAAATAATAAGAGGAAGGCGTACGAAGGCTCGCAACTTTCTCCATTTTCCCATATTGATCTCACCGCTGGTGAAACACATCTACAAGCTTGGTTCACTTAAAATATTGGGAAAGATCCTTCTCTTAATGAAATAGAAGTCCAGAATGGTTTGCTAACGAAGTATATGCTGGTTCAGGGATGTAAAAGATGGACATTCTTTGTATAGCTGCTTATGGTTCTGTTAAGGAATTTCGTCCTATTGAACTGAAAGCTGGAAAGACAGAAAGTATCATGCAGTTGAGGCGTTATATTTGGTGGATTAGGGATTATGTATGGGAGAAAGGGGATAAGATCCAACCTGTGTGGATATCAAAAGACTACGGCGATCTTAATCGAGTAATTAAAGAGGCTGAAACCATAGCAAAGGAGGAAAGGATGTGAGAAACCACAGTTATGGTCATGGAAGCTTGTTGGAAATCGCCCAGTTTTCCATCGTTTAGCTTAGGTTTTGCTCCTCATAAAAATCAGATGTAATCCTTTATAGTTGTTTGGCTGAGCGCTCCTCTGAGTATGGTGCTGTGCTGAATCCAGCTCTGAAGAGGCACCTTCAACAAGCCTTTGGTGAATCTTAAGACCTCCTCTAATGTGTCGAAGACCCTCGGCTTGGTTTTGAGTGCTGCTCGGATACTCTCTCTAACATTCCAAACACCAACTGGAAGTATGTACTCTGGGTATATTTCGCGGAGCGCTAGGACTGTCGCCTGCCTCCTTATTCTGCTGAGCGCCTCAGCCGCTGCTAGCCTCGTTGCATAGTAGCAGCCGCCTATCGACGGGTAATCTTTACGCCCCCCGTAGGGTTCGTAGTCACCCATTATAGCTGGTTTGGGTGAAGCACCCTTCGGGTTCCAAGGTGTGCCAGGGAACCACGCTTCTATCCACTCGAAGCACCAAGGTTTTGGCATCAGAATCACTATGTAGAGGTTGCCGATGTTCTTAAGGTAAAAGACCATATACTTATCTATAGTTGGGTGGTTCTTCACCTCCTTGACGAGCGCCTCAGAGATTATGCTGTCCACCGCTGTTATACTCCACCTTGTCGGGACGAGCCTCCTCCTCTTCCCCTCGCCGAACATACCTAGGCTGAAGGCGCGCTGAATCCTTGTGACCAGCACTCCACTCTTGTAAAGATCGATGACCGCTTCGGCTGCCTTCAGATCTCTGTCGTAGTATGCTTTCTCTATTCGCCTATCCACACTGCTGTCTGAGGCTTTGAATGAGCGTAGGGGCGCTGAGGGCCCGAAGGGTTGCGCGACATCCGATAGTATGAGCATCTTTGTGGGCTTCTTTTCGAAGACCGCCTCAGCATCCACAGACCTTACACTCATAGCAAGCTCCTGCAAGGTATCTAGCAGCCTATGCCCAGTTGAAGCTACTTTGACATCGAGCCTACTCTTGCCTCTAACTAGGCTGTATCTGAAGTTTACGATCTCCTCTATCCCCTTACCCAACCACCACTCAGGCGTATCTAACAGAACCGTGTCGCCGTAGGAGTTGGGGAGGAGGGGGCCGACATACACCTTAGGGTAGCCTATGCGCCCGACGAAGGCTGCTGGTGGTGTGGAGCCAGCTATCTGCTTGCGATCTAAAACACCCTTGACCTTCACGAGTGCTTCAGCCTTCACCAGTATGGGGCATCTGGCTTTTCCGCATAGCATCCTAGCCCCTCTGCAAGCTAAGCATAAGGTGGGGTAGAGCCTACCTGAAACTCTAACACCCTCTCCTAGAGCCTCTAACACTTCACGTGGCAGAATATCGCCCAGCTCCCTCACTCCCCACCATCATCTAATTCTAATTATAAGTTGTCAGAAGTTGATTAACCTTTAACTGTCAGTGTTAGCTGGTGTAGGTAACCCACTACATATTGTGGAGCGCCGCCTCATACTGCCGTCATAAGAAGTTGTGTGGTGTTTGTTCACGCTTCTACGTCGGAAGCGCCTTCATCTTTTGTAGCCGAAAAGATAGAATTCGATCGCTAAAGCTAGGAGCAACCCAACTACACCAACAAAGAGGTGAAAGTTGCTAACACGTTTACTTGATGCGTATCTGCCACCTCGATAAATAAAGTAAACACCCGCAGCGCCAACTAGTAGAGTGAAGATGTTTATGAGTGTTTCACCTATGCTTTGAACGCTGGAAGAAGGGAAGATTAGCGCTTGTGGCCACTTGACCCTCAACCCCTCCAGTGCCGCATTTACTCCTCCACCTAAGAGAATTAGTAACGCAATTAAATAAAGCCCCTCTATTACTCTTTCAACAGAGAGTTTGAGAATGCCTCTGACGAGTCGGCTCTTCTCTAACTTTTCAACGATCTTTGCTGTGAAGCTGTCAAGAGTTCTCTTCAACAACCTTCATCTCCTCCTTTAAGCGTTGCAGCTTCAACTTAGCAACCTCTTTAATCCATTCTCCACACTCAGGCATCTCAAGCAACCTCTCTAAATACCTTACCTCATCAACCTCACCATATGCTCTACACCAACGCATATACCCTTTGATGAGGTTTCGGTATGCTTCAGTATGGTAGAAGCAGAGCCCCTCTTTAGATACGCTCTCCCTCCAGCAGAGCAGACACCTCAAACCATTCTCGCCTTACTCTTTGTCGGGCAGCTTGGATTCACGCACATCCTCCACGGACGTCTGCCCGAGATTACAGCTATCATAGGCCAGCCGCACTCCTTACACACCCTATTTAAGCTTCTTACTTTACCTTTTTGAGGTAAGGGTGCTGAGGCTCTGCAGCCTCCTTTGTAGTTTGTGCAGCCTAAGAAACGCTTACCCGTCTTCTTTGAGCGTAAAACCCTAAGCTGCCCCTTTCTACAGAGGGGGCACTCCCCTATTATGTCATCTGCTGCTAAGCTCGCTTTCGCCGCTTCTTTGACCTTTGAAGCGATCTCTTGTTCAGCAGCTTTAAGCCCCTCTAGGGCTGAGAGGAGGTGCGATGCTGCCTTCTCTATAACATCAGCGCCGCTCACCTCACCCTTTTCTATGCCTTCTAGAGCCCTCTCTATCTCCCTCGTCATCTCTGTGGAGATAATGTTTGGGCTGTGTTCTTTCATGGCTTCGATTACGGCAAAAGCTAAGTCGGTTGCCTTGATGCTGCTACCTACAATGTAGCCCCTTTGGTAGAGTGTATCGATGATCTCAGCCCTAGTAGCTTTTGTACCGATTTCCTCCTTCTCCATCTTAGCCAGTAAGCTGCTTTGATTGTAGCGAGGCGGAGGCTGCTCAAACCTCTCCTCAACCTCCGCAGAAAGGACTCTAAGCCTATCACCATCCTCTAAATTGGGGAGAGGGTTATCCTCAACACCAGCATATGCTCTGTAGTATCTTATCCACCCCTCCTCTATAGTCCTCCGACCGCTCACTCTAAAGAGGTAAGGGCCTATCTCTATATCAGCAGTAACCCTCTCACGTACAGCATAATCGCCGAAGACCGCAAAAAACCTCCTCACAACCAAATCATACAGCTTACTTTGCCTCATATTCAGCTCCTCCGGGAGCTCGCCTGTAGGGTAGATAGCTGGATGCGCTGGGTCGTCCTCCTTGCCTTCAAAGGGCTTAAGAGGCTTGGTAAGAAGCTCGCTTACATCAGATCTATACTGCTCCAACCTCTGTAGGTTGCTGAGTATCTTACGGTAGCCTATGGAGGGTGGAAGCTTCTGGCTTGATGTGCGGGGGTATGAGATTAGAGCCTTCAGATAGAGGCTCTCAGCCAACCTTAGAGTTAGCGAGGGGGAGAAGCCGAAGACCCTATAGGCTTCGTGCTGCAGGTCGCCGAGGTTGAAGGGTGTGGGTGGGTGCTGGTGTATAATCTGCTTATGAACCTCTTTAACAACCCCCTGCCTCCCTCTGCAACCAGCCTCAACAGCTCGAGCCTCAACAAGCCTCTCGACCTTCTCCACAACATAGGAAGCCCGAAAGGCGAAGCCGTCCTTCTCCAACACAGCGCGCACACTCCAATATGGTGTAGGGACAAACCATCTGATCTCACACTCCCTATCCACGATATACGCTAACGTAGGGCCTTGAACCCTACCTATGCTGAGCGTCCGATAACCGCCTCTAGAGGAGTAAGCTTCTGTAAGGGCTCGTGTTAGGTTCACACCCCATATAAAATCCACAACATGCCTAGTCCTACCAGCCTCAGCCAGCCTATTCACAGAGTTAGGGAAGGCTTTTGCAAAAGCTTCTCTCAACTCATCTACAGTCATAGTTGAGAACTTAGCTCTTAAGGCTGAGGTCTCCTTTCCACCGCACGCATACCTCAATATATTAAACCCTATCGTTTCACCCTCGATATCGTAGTCGCAGGCGTTTATGAAGCCAGAAGCGCCCTTAGCCAGTTCACCTATAACCTTGATCAATTTAGCAAGATGCTTCTTGCTCCTATCAACCGTATGCAAAGGGTACCAGCCAACATCCAAGATAGGGTAACCGCTCTTCTTTGCATCAACATCCCAGACCGTATAGAGGTGCCCAGATGCTGCACACACAACAAACCTACCTCTATCACCATCAACCCTATACACAACCACGTCATCAACCCGCTCAACCCTCACCACACCACCTAAAGCAGAAGCTACACGCCTCGCAGCATCCGGCTTCTCACAAACAACAAGTAGATAACCCGAATCAGCCATCAACCACACCCAACAAACACACCTAGATAAGCACTCAATAACACCACTAACACATAAAAGTATTAACCTAGCCAGATTGTGCTACGAGGCTGGTTTAGCTTGATAAGGTTAACTATCTATGGCTTAATGTGAGATTCAAGCTAAACCTTTTAGCAGCCAACACCTTCTCCACCTCTGCTGTGATAGGAAGATTCTTCACCTCCAGCGCTCTTAGTAGCGCTGCGTGCACTTCCTGTCGAATAATGTAACCAGCTTTATGGAGTATGGTATCACCTAGCTCTGGGTCAACATCCATGCTTGCTGTGCAGGGGTAGCCGTGGTGTGCATTAGAGGTGTTTTGGTTAAGGTCTTTTACGTATGTGAATCTAAGCTTCTGAGCCACATACCACGTATTTCCACAGGGCGCGCTCCTCTTAACCACAACGTTCTTTATCAAGTACCCCTCAAGCTCCATTTCGAGCTTTGGTCTCCCGATAGAGTAGCGGCGTATGAATTCGTCAATAACTTTGCCCCTTCTCTCTTCAAGCGCGCAGAAGGGCTTGGGGAAGGCTGATTCGACACCAAGCGCATTAAGCTCCTCCTCTAACCTAGCCCTAAGGGCTGGGGGGCACCAAACCCTGTTTTCAATAGGTACGATGACAGCCTTAGCTTCACATTTAGATACGACTGAAGGTATTTCAGCCAATATGTCTGGGTGGATACCTATCGGGATAACTACATCAGCCTTTGGGGGGTGATTAGGCAGATAATTGCTCGGGTTATCTAAGAAAGGAGGTAGGTTAGGTGGAACTGAGTGGAGCCCAACAATATCTTGAACGTATGAGCCATAGCCGATCCTACAGTAGCCGCAGGCAAGACCGCAAGATCTACAGAAGGTCGGTAAATTAACTAGGTTACCTATGACCTTTTCGCCGAATTCGTGGCCGACTATGAAGTAGAGTTTCAACTAATAGAAAGTATTGTACGAGGTGGTATAAATAGTGGATGCATAAGATGTCAGTATTTAGGTTTGGTCAGCTTAGCCCAAGCCGCTACAGCCGCTACTGTGATAAGTGAGGTTGCTAACCCTGTTATGGTCGCTCCGACTAGTCTCGGGTCTATGCTCATCAGAAACGGTATTAGAGTGGCTAAGGCTTCTGCCAGCACTGGGAACACTAAGTAGGCTATGAAACCAACAGCGTATCCTATTAACCATATACCTAAGATCGCTTTTACTCTACCCATAGTAGGTCAATTACTCTTTTCTTAACCTACTGATTTATTAGAGTAAAGCAATATTGTTTTACTTAGCGGTTAAGATTGCTTACCCTCCCGAAAAATTAAGAGAGTTAACCCTCTCCAACGACAAGAGAATTTAGAGTAGTGAGAGAAGCGTAGTGTACATAGTGTACAATAGGCATATCATTGAGTCAACACGCCTCTCTTCACTTTGTAAGATGCCTACCAGAGCCCCAAGTCTTCCGCTTGCTCACCAGATCGGCCTCTTAACCCCCTATGCGGAAGCTGAAACACAAACCGATGCCAGCAGCCCTACTTTATCTGGCGAAACCTGACCTAACTCGTAAACATTATTTGCGATAAAACGCTCAACCATACGCAGATTCTACCCGAAGATCAGAAGATTCTCTCTAGCGTTTAACCAGTGGAGCAGAGGGGTTAATCCGATTTAGAGACTTATTTTGCGGAGACCTAGCTTCTCAGCCAAGCTCCTAGCTCTATTCACGATCTCCCAAGCCCGCATCCTTTCACCTACCAGCTCAGCCTTCTGTATAATCATGAGGTCGCTCGTAGCGATAATTATCAGCTTGCTTCCCGCCTTCAACCCAAGCTTATCTCTAACCTCTTTGGGTATAACGATCTGCCCCTTCTCCGAAACTTTTGTCATATCAATAGAGAGGTCTGGCAACCTACCCCTTCACATCTCCGCTAAATCGCTATATAAGACTAGCCTTCATCTAAAGAAGCGATGAATCAAATCTCCAAGGTGCTGGCTTCTATCACCATAAGGGATATTATTTTGATCTGGCTCGCCCTCCACCTCCTCCTAATAACCCAACCAAATTCACCTGTCTTCGACGAAGCCTACTACACTCAAGCGGCAAGAGACCTACTGAAAGGTGTGGCTAGCAACATCGAGCACCCCTTCCTAGGGAAGGCTTGGGGCGCCTTAGGTATGCTAATCTTCGGAGACAACGCTTTCGGTTGGAGGATCATAATAATAGCGTTTGGCGCATTAGCCGTCTACACCTTCTACAAACTAGCCCTCCGCTACCTCCCCGAGAGGATGGCGCTTCTAGCAGCTTTCTATCTCGGCTTCGACCACATGTTCTTCACACACTCAGGCCTCTTCTTACTCGAGATACCTGCGCTCTTCTTCGCCATACTAGCCTTCAAATACTACCTTGAGCGTAGAATCGTTTTGGCAGCCGTCTCCATGGGGTTGTCTATCCTCAGCAAAGAGACCAGCCTCTTCTTCCTCTTCACACTCATCCTCCTACACCTAGTGACTACAAAGCGGCCGTCGAGCAGAGATTTCATCAAGGCGCTGAAGTTTACGGCTGTGCTCGTAGCAACCGTAGCCATACCCCTACAGATTTACATTGCAGCCTACAAGCCAACAGCGTCCGAGAGGGTCGTGGAGATAGTGAGCCCGGTGGTTGTCGCAGCGCAAGACGGCTCGCTCATAACGACCACAACCACCACGTGGAGTAGGGAGCGTGAATATATTACGAACGTGTTTGAGTACTGGCGCTTCGTCTTCACCTACCACTCCAGCCTAACCATCAAGGACTCTAATGTTGGGCCTGAGAACTACCCGTGGAACTGGTTCATACCTACTCAGCAGAGGGAAATGATATACTATAGGGCTGAGGTTGTGAAAAACATCACCTACTACACCGACGGTGTGTACGTTGGCTCAAGGATTGAGAGGGTGTATCCGATAAGCTGGCGCGGGGTCACCAACCTCCCACTCTGGTACTCTATCTGGCTCGTCACACCCATCTCAATATACCTAGCAGCGAAGAGGCTGAATGAGGGGGTAGCTCTAACACTCCTATGGATCATCGGCACCTACCTCCCCCTAATAGGGATCTCCCTAATCTTCAACAGAATCGAATACCCATTCTACTTCATAAACACACTACCAGCCCTAGCGCTAGGCATACCCCTAACCATCTCGATGCTGAACGTAGAAAACTCGGTTAGAGATGGGATACTAGCGGTATTCTTAGGCTGGACCGTAGCATCCTTCCTAATTTACTTCCCCCTCAACGTCTGGGCGCTATAGATAACGCACATCCTTAAAATACTCTTCTATAGCAGAGTTGGGCGGTGCCTTCGGAGTGCTGCTGGAGATTAGGCTCACATTATGCGGAGCCATGTTTGCGGCATCAGCCTACTTCGATCTAAAGAGCAGGGAGGTCGATGATAAACTCTGGTGGATCTTCGGCGCACTAGGCTTAGCACTAACGGCAACAGAGTTCACCTTGGGCTACAGACCCAATCTCTCCCTTTATATCATCTCAACAGCGCTCGCCGCCGGTGTTGGGTTTGCGCTCTACTATCTGGGGTTTTATGGCGGTGCGGATGCTAAGGCCCTTTTGGTCTGCGCTCTCCTCCTCCCGCTTTTCGACAGAAACCTAACCCTACACCCCTTCACGCCGCTAATAGTGCTCGTGAATTCAGCGATCCTGACAGCAGCCCTCGCAATCTACTATGGTGTAAGCAATCTAATCCGCATACTTAGAGGGGAGAGGATATTCGAGGGCTTGGAGCACGAACCCATCCATAGGAAAGCCTTAGCCTGCCTACTCGGCTTCAGAGCAAAGGGCAGAGTGGGGCCATTCTACTTTCAGATGGAGAGGGAGGAAGATGGGAGAAGAAGGTTCGACTTCGCCCTACTCCGAGCATACGAAGAATTCACAACTAAAGAGGGGGTGTGGGTTACGCCCGGCATACCCCTACTAGCTTTTATGGCCGCTGGCTTCGTGGTCATGGTGGTCTTCGGAGATCTCCTCGCATATATCCTAAAGGCTCTGGTTAGGTTGGCGGTTTAGGAGAGGGTGGAGGCCTACGCTTATGCTTCGTTGCCCGATACCTATTCAATACGTAGAGCACCTTATCCAGAGGCAGACCGAGGTTTCGAGAAACCTCCTCAGCCCCCATCTTAAGATCAAATGTGGCGTAGAGTATCTTATCGATATCCTCATACGCCAAACCGAGCTCATCTTCAGCCATCTGACCAGCCCAGAGCCTAGGGCTACTCCTCTTCGCTACTATCCGCTCGGGCACACCAAGGTATGCTGCTAAAGCCCTGACTTGGGTCTTGTAGAGCCCGGCTAGCGGCTGAATATCGACGCCCCCGTCACCATATTTTGTGAAGTAGCCTATGAGCACCTCGCTCCTATCGCCTGTGCCAAGCACGAGTCTATTCAGAAGGTTGGCGTAGTAGTAGAGTATACACATCCTTATCCTAGCCCTAAGATTACCCTCGGCGAGCCTATGCGGCTTCAAATAATCCATGTAAGCGCCGTGGACGCTTGCTATATCTATGTAGATGGTTTCGATGCCGAGAGCATCGGCCACAGCCCTAGCGTCCTCGACATCGGCGGGTGGTGTGACGCTAGAATCAGGTAGGAGGAGGCCGAGCACAGAGCCTCTACCTAAAGCCCTTACAGCGAGGTAAGCCGCTGTTGAAGAGTCTAATCCGCCGCTTAGACCCAAGACTACGCCCGATGCCCCGGCTTCGGAAACCCGCCTTCTGATAAACCTTTCGATCCTTCTAGCGACCCGCTTGAAGTCGAGTGAAACCATCTTCTCCACTATACTCATCCTAACAAACAACGTAGCTGGGAGTAACTTTTATCTTAGACGCTAAACCCTATGAGGCAGAGATGGTTGAGCAAAGAGATCTAGCGGACAGAACCTTCTGGCTGGCTAAGGAGGAGGAGATCAAAAGAGGGGAGACCACAGACATCTACTTCATCAACGCGGTCAAAGCGCTTCAAGCCAAAGGTTTGAACCCGAGAGTTGTGATGGAGGTCTACGCTAGAAAACTACCCTACAGCGAACCTTGGGCCGTGGTGGGTGGGATCTACGAGGCTGCGAAGCTGCTCGAGGGGCTGCCGCTCGATGTCTACGCTATGGAGGAGGCTGAAATCTTCCTATCAGCACCATCTTCAGCGATCTATGAGCCGGTCTTAAGGATAGAGGGGAGGTATCAGGATTTCGCCGTATATGAGAACCCCCTCCTAGGTTTGATCTGCACCAACACATCCCTACTAACGAAAGCAGCTAGGATAAAGCAGGCAGCGGGAGATAAGATGGTTCTGAGCTTCGGGACTAGGAGAACCCACCCAGCCTTAGCACCTACCGTGGAGAGAGCAGCCTACATAGCTGGGTTAGATGGCTTATCAAACGTCCTCGGCTCTAAGCTTCTAGGAGTTAAGCCAGCCGGTACTATGCCGCACGCCCTCATACTCTGCTTCGGCGACCAGAGAGAGGCTTGGCTCGCCTTCGATAAAGTGGCTTCAGAGGATACGCCTAGGATAGCGTTGATAGATACACTTTGGGACGAGAAGGCAGAAGCCGTGCTTGCCCTCGAAACCCTAAAAGATAGACTCTGGGGGGTAAGGTTAGACACACCAACCTCAAGGCGAGGAGACTTCAGGAAGATCATCGAAGAAGTGAGGTGGGAACTAGACCTAAGAGGTGGCAGAAACGTAAAGATCGTTGTATCTGGCGGGTTAGACGAAGAAGAGATCAAAGCGCTAAGAGACATCGTAGACTACTTCGGGGTGGGCACAGCGATAACAGCTGCACCAGTTATAGACTTCAACGCAAAGATCGTTGAAGTTGAGGAAGATGGTACTCTCAAGCCGAGGGCGAAGCGCGGAGACCTATCAGGCGCTAAAGAGGTCTACAGACTAGATGGGACCTTCAGAGATATGGTTGTGCCTACGGGGCAGAGTATTCAGGGACCTTGGCAGCGGCTACTCACACCCCTGATAAAGGATGGTAAGATCGTAAGGCGATTTAAGACGCCGAGCGAGCTCAGATCTGAGTTGAAGGCGAAGATGAGGAGGTTGAGTGAGGTTGAGGTCTCGCTCACCACCTAACCCTTCCAGAGACCTATCAGCAACCCGATTATAAACGAAATAGATGTGTAGGGTATGAAGTTTATCAGAGGGCCGGCCCCTTTTTGAATAAGGGGTAGATATGTTAGGGCTGCTTTTATCAGCTCCTCAGTAGAAGGGAGCTGCACATACCCAACGGCTGCCAGAACCGCGATGAGCACGATCACCACCAGTATAAGCTTTAGAGCCCTCTTAATTATGACACCGACTAGTAAACCGATTATGAAAGGCACTATTGTGGGGAGCACCCAAGCTACTTCTTCCGGAACCATACCCTACCTCTTATGAGCTACAGGCGCAGTATAAAAAGAAAGGTTGTTAAAGGCGCTTGCAGCGCTGGTGAACAATCATACATACAGCATATAGTACTCTGTCTTCTCCACCCTCCCTGTCAAAGGATCTACTTTAAGACCAAGCGTCTCCAGCGCATCAACACCTATCACAGGCACAGCACCTTCGAAAGCCATTATCCTTAGAGAGCCCCTCCTACCCTCGATCTCAGCTTCAGCCACAAACACCCTAGCCTTGACAACCCTACCATCGCCAAGCTTCAGATCAACCTCAAAAGGTGTTTCGATGAAGTATTTCTCAGCAACATCCAAAGGCATAACCGTGAAGGATGCGCCTGTATCTGCCAGCATCTCATCAACTTCAAGCACCCATTTACCTCTAAACCGCGCCTTCAGGAAAACGTGATCCAACCTTCAACTACAACCTCTCGAGCGCTTAATAAACGCTGTGTTCTGGCGCAAAGTGGATATATCTGAGGGCTTAGAATAGGTTGTTAATGCGCTTAGCCTTCACCGAAGAGAAGATACTCTCCGCCAAAACGGCTTTAGAAGTCATCTTCCCGGCCAAAAAGACTCAAGCAGCAGCACACCTCTTCGTCCAGTTCCTAAAAGAGAATAAGGGTAGGGTTAGTAAGAGCCAAGTCAGCAGATTCGCAGACAAGCTGCAAAGAGGCGAATTACTCTACGAGGGCAAACCTCTAAAATACAGTAGAAGGAACTTCTACCTAACGATTCTAAGAAATTTGGTGGCGATGGGTTTTATTCAGAGGAATGTGCCCACCTGGGATCCCACTAGAAGGACTACGCGATATGTGTATGCGGTCAACATCTTCGATATACCGAAGAAGCCGCCTTCCGTTGGGTTCTGGAGGCTCGCCTACTACATCTGCAAAAAGTGGAACCTGCTTTTTGAGGAAACCAAACCCTCAAAATAGTTTGCTTATAGAGGTTCTCCGATACACTGCACCTCGCCCTTAAATCTTCGTTGAAAGTTCTTGCAGGCGAAGCATTCTAGAAAAGGCACGCGCTTGTTTAGAACCGGGCAGTCGACAGCTTCTCTCTTCATCTTAGCCAGCATCTTTCCGCTGGCGACACCTTTAAGGCTATCTTGCGCCTCCTTAGAAACCTTCATCGGCTTCTCTAATTCAACAACCTTAACAACATATCGGTAGTCTTCTGGCATACCAGAGCGGAAAGACAAAGGCGCTTAAAAAGCTGCGGCTTAACATTTTTCAGCCCCATCAGCATAAAGGTTTAGTAGATACACAAAGCTTTCAGAAAGAGGGTTTGATAAAAAGAGAAGGGAGAGGGATTTAGGTTTTTGCCCTCAGCTCTTCTTCTCAGCCTCGGTAGGAGTAGGTTTGGGTTTCGCGTGTAGTAATGTCAGTGCTCCGAATATTAAAACTAAAACACCCAGAACGATGCTCAACCACATCTCTGGCCATAGAGAACAGACCGCAGCCACGATGATGGCCGAGAACGATTTCAACGATACCCCAGACCCTATGCCTTTTCCAAGCTACATGCAAGTAGATATGTTGCACAGGCGGTGTTATTAATTAGGATTTCGGTAAAGGGGTGGCAAAATTTGAAGGCTGTTGATAATATTCCTGTTAACTTCAACAAATGAATGTAAAAGAAGATGATCTTCAAAAATAGCTTCGGTGAAACCTTCGTATGATGTTAAGTGGTGGGTTGAGGGTTAAACCTTTATTCGGCTTAGCCTCACCTTTTAATAGGGGGTTGGATAAGACCAAAGCGCTCGCGCTCTCATTAGCTGCTGTAACCTCGGTGGGTGTGGTAGAGGGGGTTGCTGGGCTACTAACAAATAGTCTAGCTCTACTTTCTGACGCGCTACACGCCCTCTTTGATACTCTAGCGACACTAATACTGCTCCTCGCCACCTATCTATCTCTGAAGCCTCCTGACGAGACACACACCTATAGTCACGGGAAGATCGAATCCATCGGCGGCTTTCTAGGCGGACTCCTCCTCTTTGCGTTAGGTGTTGATGTGGTCTGGTCAGCCTTTGGGAGGCTTGCAGCCGGGAAGCATAACGTTACCCCTGAGCTAGTAGGTTTCCTAGCGATCTTCTACACATTAGCCATACACGGCTTAAGGATCCTTATCCTACAGGCTTCTTTGAAAGGTGAGGAGAGTGTAACGGTTAAAGCCGACCTCTCCCATGCTCTATCAGACCTCTCCTCCACTCTTGTTGCGCTGGCTGGTTTTGCATGTGCTTCATTGAACATATTTGTTGGAGACACGTTAGCGGCGCTCACATTATGCGCTCTCCTCTTCTACCTGAGCTTGAAGTTGGTATACCGCACCGCACTAGATCTAAGTGATGCTGTGCCTAAGGGCCTATTTAATAGGGTGAGGGCGAGTATAGAGAGGCATCCAAAGATCGAGCATTTTGATAGCTTGAGGATGCGTAGAGTCGGTGACAAAGTATTCGTCGATGTTGACATAACCGTACCGCAGGAACTCAGCGTCAAGGAAGCAGATCTTATCGTAAGCGATCTGCAGAAGAAGATTCAAGATACCGTAGGGAAGAGCGAGGTTTCGGTTAAACTCAAGCCTTCGCCTCAACAACCCGCACTTATTGAGCGCGTCCATTATGTTGCTGGTAAGGTGGAGGGGGTTAGGGGTGTGCACAAAGTTGCGTTGACAGATGTCGGTTCAACTCAGCATCTGACCATCCACATAGAAGTTGATCCCAATCTACCAACCGATAAGGCGCACGAGATCACTAAGGAGGTTGAGAAGCGGTTGATGAAAGAGGTTGGTGGGATAGGCTCTGTAACCGTACACGTAGAGCCTGCGCAGAAGCCTATCAAAGCCTATGAAATCGAAGACAAAGATATTGTGGAGGGTATCAAAGAGGTCGTTAAGGCGAACAGATCTGTTAAGGAGGTAAGAGATGTAAAGGTTTATAGCGACTTAAAGAAGGAGTATGCAGATGTTAGATGCGTATTAAAAGATAACCCTACAGTCGAAGAAGCACATACCATTGCGACAGAAATCGAGAGGAAGATCGCTGAAAAGTACCATAGACTCAACGTTACCATCACCATAGAAACTTAGGACGACGTAAAATAATTTTAGAGAACTTCTGTGAACACCCTGTTCTCTGGAAATAAGTTTAAATACCGGAGCATACACTATATCTAACCGAGCAAAAATGGCTAAGAAGAAGAAGGAAGAGAAGAAGGAAGAACAGAAGCGAGAAGAGAAGAAATAGCCTCACGCCCCCTCATTTTTTGAGATTTTCAATAGAGGTTGCAGGCTACTGTTGGGCATCCACCAGCATATTCTAAGCTCGCGCCGACATATTCATCAAATATCTTCAGATCTGGTCTTTCAAGCCCACCCAGATAAAGCACCTGCTCGCTCTTACTACCGTATCTGTAGACGGTTATCCCCTTGCAGCCCAGCTTATACGCCAATATATAGACCTTACGCACATCCTCAGTTGTAGCCTCAGAAGGTAGATTCACGGTCTTAGAAACAGCGTTATCAGTATACTTCTGGAAGGCAGCCTGCATCTTAACATGCCACTCAGGTGGCACATCAAAGGTGGTCTGGAAGATCTCCTTTACGTGCTCAGGCACCTCGTCCAAACCCCTCAGCGTACCTCTCCTCGCTATCTTATGCATAAGCTGCTCGCTGTAGAAGCCCTCTTTCTTAGCGATCTCCTCGAAGTAGCGGTTCACCTCAACGAGCTTCGTCCCTTCAAGAATATTTCTAACGTAGCTTACAGCGAAGATGGGCTCTATCCCGCTTGAGCAGCCCGCTATAATGGAGATTGAGCCTGTTGGGGCTATCGTTGTGACTGTAGCGTTGCGCATAGCGCTATACCCCCTCTTCTCCCAGATACTCCCGTGGAAGTTCGGGAAGCTGCCCCTCTCTTCCCCGAGCTCTCTGGAGCGCTCCCTACACACCTCGCTTATGAAGCGCATAACCTCTGAAGCGATCTGCAGAGCCCTTTCTGAAGCGTAGGGCACGCATAGCTGTATAAGCATATCAGCGAAGCCCATAACACCGACACCGATCTTCCTATTTGACTTCGTAACCTGCTCGATCTTCTTCAAAGGATACTTGTTAGCATCTATAACATCATCAAGGAACTGAACAGCAAGCCTAGCCGTCTCCCTCAACTTATCCCAGTCGATCTTACCATCCTTAACCATCTTCGCAAGGTTGATCGAACCCAAATTACAGGACTCGTAGGGTAGGAGGGGCTGCTCACCGCAAGGATTTGTCGCCTCTATCCTACCTACGTGAGGCGTAGGGTTGGCCTCGTTAATCCTATCTATAAACAGTAGACCCGGATCGCCAGTTGACCAAGCCATGGTTACTATGAAGTCGAAGACGCTTCGCGCAGGCATCTTCTTAACCTCCTGACCAGTCCTTGGGTTGATGAGGCTGTATTCTTCACCGGCTTCAACCCTCCTCATGAAGTCGTCAGTTACAGCGACTGAAAGGTTGAAGTTGGTTAACGCGTTTCCACCACTCTTACAGCCTATAAACTCCATTATATCAGGGTGTGTGACATCGAGCACACCCATGTTAGCGCCCCGTCTTCTTCCGCCCTGTTTGATAACCTCTGCTGCCGCATCAAATATGCGCATGAAGGAGACTGGGCCTGAAGCTACGCCGTGTGTCGATCTAACAATATCTCCTTTGGGTCTTAGTTTGGAGAATGAGAAGCCCGTCCCCCCGCCTGACTGGTGTATGAGCGCCATATACTTTAGGGCGTCAAATATACCCCTTATCGAATCCTCCACTGGCAGTACGAAGCAGGCTGAGAGCTGCCCGATGGGGGTTCCAGCGTTCATGAGTGTAGGTGAGTTAGGGAGGAAGTGTAGTGAGGCCATCAAGTTATAGAATTCCTTCTCAGCCTTATCCACATCACCTCCATAACGCCCCTCAACCTTGGCTATGCAGTGCGCTACACGCCTAAACATCTCTGAAGGTGTTTCTCTTATCCTGCCAGTATTGTCTCGCCTCAAATACCTCTTCTGAAGCAGAATCGCCGCGTTAACAGAGAGCTTAAGGTCATCCACTACGCCGACGAAGCTCTTCGCAGCCCTTATCTCAGCCCTCTTCCTCCTATACAATATGTATGCTTTTGCGGTCTCAGCCAACCCCTCTTCTATAAGCGCCTTCTCAACAAGATCCTGCACCTCCTCAACAGTAGGTATCTTCTTGCCACCGCTCGCCCTCAGCATCGAAATGACCTTGTCAGCTATCTTCTCGGCTGTCTTACCATCCCCTTGCTGCGTCGCTGTAAGAGCCTTTAACACAGCATTAACTATCTTCTCACGCCTAAACTCCTCTACCCTACCATCGCGCTTAATGATCTGAGTAGGCCAGGGTTTGCTTTGCACATCTAACTATTAGGGTGCGCTTGCTTATCAACTTAAGGTGCTGGGAGAATCGTTATCACGTCTCCGGCTGCCGCTGAGCCTATAACCTCTAGCCCAGAGGTTACTTGACCAACAGGTGTCATACGTTGGCTCAGCTGGCAGTCTTTCAGGAAGATGCAGATGGAGCCGTTTAGGGGGAGGAAGGCGATGTCGCCTCTTTTGAATGCTTGGCTCGGTTTCTCTAAGCCAGCTACAATATTCGTTGTGAAGTACACAAATTCATCCTTGTACCTTACCGCTCGCCCGCTTAGCGGGAGGCTGCGTAAAAGAAGCCCTACTGTTAGAGGAGCCTTGTGTCTATGGAATTCTCCTTCACACAACCCCTTACCTGCAACTTCTATCTTTATCGCTCTGCGTGTAGCAGATATCTGCATACGTGACCCGTGCTGTGTAGAAGAAGGTTACCCGTAAGATTTATCTCTTACCATTCAGAGTGCTCCCTTTAATTCGATAGGTGGCTCCTTTGTCTGAGGCTGTAGCAGCCAGCAAAGCGAAGAGAAAGAAGGAAAAGGTGGAAGAGAAGGAGGCGGAGCCTAAAAAGGAGAAGATACTTATCGGTCCTCCTAAGCTTACGAGGTTTGAGCGGGCTAGGATCATCGGGGCAAGGGCGCTGCAGCTAGCATTAGGCGCTCCACCCCTCATACCCTTAGATCCGAGCATTAAAGATCCTATAACTTTGGCGCGTAAGGAGCTGGAGGTGAAGGCCCTTCCGATCTCTATAAGGAGAATGCTGCCAGACGGTGAGTATCAAGATATACCGATAGCGGGCCTCCTTTAAGGGGAAAATACGTTTATATACAGTGTGGTTAGATGTTGTGCTGATGCGCTATGTCTAAAGCAAACGCTGCTAAATCTAAAACTACATCATCTGAAGGTGCTGCAAGCCAAGCCGCAAGCCAACCTGCGGAGAAGAAGCCTGTAAGAACCTCTCCTCCTAACCACATCTTCATAGGGAAGAAGCCAGTAATGAGCTATGCTATGTCTGCTCTAATCCAGCTCGCACAAACAGGCGAAGTCGTTCTTAAGGCTAGGGGGATGGTGATATCAAGAGCGGTAGATGTCGCCGAGATCATAACAAAGAGGTTTGGTAATAACGCCTACGAAGTCAAGAGCATCGTGATAGATACGGAGCGAGTCGGTGAAGGCGAGAACGCCAGAAATGTCTCAACAATTGAGATCAAAGTGGGAAGGAAACAGTAGGAATACCAAGATCAATAGCCCTTCACGGTAAGAATGAGCAAGCCCTCTCAAGGACCTCCTTACCTATTAGACTTCCTAAACTCCCTCTCCTATAATCTTTTTCGGTGAACCTACAAATCCCGTCCTTACCAGCTTTACCACCAGTTATGAGGAGAGGCACGGGGTCAGCAGAGTGAGCTCTTAAGGTGCAGGGTGTCGAGTGGTCAGCAGATATAACTACCACAACCCGCTCCAGGTCGATGTTGAGAAGAAGCTTGCTGAAGAACTGCTGATCTATATCCTCTATAACCTTCTTCTTGCCCCAAGCATCACCATCGTGCCCGGGTTCATCAGGGCCCTTCAAGTGAACATATATGCCACCATATCTTGTAAGCAGTTCCAGAGTCTTCCCCGCTTTAGCGGCATAATCCCTCAGCCCACCTGCTTCAAAGCTCTGCATACCTGTGATCTTCGCGATACCCCTTTCAACGGGCATATCTGTTAATGCTGCAAAGCGCATCTTGAACCTTTCATAAAGAGATTTAATCGGCGGGAGTTCGCTCCCCGCGTCTCTCAGAAGCACAGCATTTGCTGGCAGCTGCCCCCTTTTCACCCGCTCCTGGTTTATCGGGTGGTCTTTTAGCACCTTAAGAGCCTGTTTGGTGAACTCGTTTACGAGCTCGGCTGCGAGCTTAGCAGCCTTTGTATCCTCCAGAGGCTTCGCTTCTTCTATGTATGGTTTGATCTTGCCCTCTTTAGCTACACCCAGCTTACCTACGCGCTCATACGCTGGGTCTGTGTTGCTTATCATACCAGAGAGGGTTTCTCCTTCAACCCTTATCACAAGTACAGCCCTGTGCCCGACAGAGTGCACGAATCTAAAGTTGGCGCCGCTAAGCTTCACCTGCTCATTTAATGCTTGAGCCAGAGCTTTAGCTTCTTCTTCACCCAAGCCCCTACCAACTCTTCTATCAACTATCCTATTTGACCCATCTATTGTTGCGAAGTTCGCTCTAACCGCTAGGTCGCCTGATCTGAAGTCGAGGTCTAAGCCTACAGCTTCGATAACGCCGCGCCCAGGATACTCTGTGTGGACATCGTAGCCTAGCATAGAGAAGACCGCGACATCAGATTCTGGGGCGACGCCTTTGCCCACCGGGTAGACTAAGCCTTTGACGCCTTGCCTCGCTAGCGCATCTAGATTAGGTGTTAACGCGGCATCAAGGGGTGTTGTATAGTTAAGCGCAGGATTAGGGCGGTCGCCTACACCATCTAACAGAATGTAGAGTAACCTCTTCAAACCACCTACATCACTACAAGTAGTGATGTGTGATATAAGAGTTGCCTAACGGGTGCTCAGATTCAACTGAATATAAACGTCTTCGGGTATTCGTAGGCGTGTGAGCTGCCGCATAGTCCTCTCATCGGCATCTATATCTATGAGCCTTCTGTGAATCCTCATCTCCCATTTGTCGAAGGTGTGGCTCCCTTGCCCTGAAGGCGCCTTCCTCGTTACAACCCTCAACCTCTTAGTGGGCAGAGGTATCGGGCCCTTCATCCTAACACCAGTCTTCTCGACAATACCCTTTATCTCTCTACAGACCGCCTCTAGGTTCTCTAGGTTTGTGCTTGTGAGCTTGATCCGCGCTAGCTGGGGCAAGGTGGTCACCGGGTGGCTATGCTACCCACGTTGGCTATTTATAGATTTTACTCGCTTCTCACAACTTTTTGAAGCTCCGTCGCCTTCGCTATAAGCTCTTTGAGTGTGTTGGGGTCCTTCACCTCCACAACCCTTGATCTGCCAACATCATAGATCTCAACCAACCCAACAGATTCGAGCGCCTTAATGTGCCTATAGACGGTAGCATAATCTATCTTAAGCGCCCTAGAAACCGCTTTTATGTGAAGCGGTCTCCTACTCGACTCCAGAAGGGAGAGTATCTTGAGCCTAGCCACGCTGCTCAGCGCATAAAAGACCTTAGCAGCATCTTGAAGGGTTTCTTCAGACATCCACCATAATATGGTAGCAGAAGGTAATTAATGTTATCCTTGTAGACAGCTCAAATAGATGTAGCCTTAGCATATGTTGAGAGGCGATTTAGGAGAAGATATATTTGGCTGGTGAAGGGAGGCTATATTTTAGGGGTCGTCGGCTAGCCTGGTCTAGGCTACATGGCTTGGGAGCCTGCGCCAAGAACCCATGTGATCGTGGGTTCAAATCCCACCGACCCCACCTTTAAAAGGGATATAAAGCAGCTCACGCAACAAGAGCTTAGAAGGAATGTTCTTTAGACCAAGCGTGCTCTTCGTTTGGAGCGATAACCGGGTCAAGGAGAGGTTGAGTTGGTACTATGAGGTTATGCTCGACCACAAACCAGCGAAGTTCAGGATCTGCAGATCGATCGGCACCGATCTCGACCCTACTCAAGCCAGCATCGAAGAACTTACTAAAGAGCATAGCCGTCTCCAGGAGAAGTTCGCAGAAACCCTACAGCAAGTTAAATCTGGTGTGGCGAAGATAGATGAGAGGGAGGAGCCGAAGTTTAGTCTACTCGACATAAAGATTGAGTTGGCTAAGAGGATGTTGAAGAAGTGCAGCTTCTGTGAGTGGAGGTGCAGAGTCGATAGGACGGTAGAGGGTAAGAGGGGTGCCTGTAAACTTGGGGATAAGTCTCTTATCTCAACCTGGTTCCACCACTTTGGTGAGGAGCCGCCTCTAGTCGGCTCTGGGGGCTCAGGCACAATATTCTTCACAGGCTGCACTTTTAGGTGTGTATTTTGCCAAAACTGGGATATTTCTCAAGATTGGAGTAATGGTGTTGTTGTGGATGCGAAAAGGCTCGCTCTGATCATTAAGAGGCTTAGGTTGGATGGCGCGCTAAACATAAACTTTGTAGGCGGCGACCCTACGATGCACCTTCACACCATCCTAGAGAGTATGCGGTATGTTGATGTGAATGTGCCTATGCTCTGGAACAGCAACATGTACCTAACGGAGGAAGCTATGAACATATTGAAGGATGTTATAGATATTTGGCTACCGGACTTCAAATACGGCAACGATAAGTGCGCGATAAGGCTCTCTAAAGTGCCTAGATACTTTGAGGTGGTTTCAAGAAACCACGTAATCGCACACGCAAACGGAGACATAATCATACGCCACCTCGTGCTACCCAACCACATAGAGTGCTGCACAAGACCCGTCTTAGAGTGGATCGCAAAAAACTGCCCAAGAGCGCTTGTCAACGTTATGGGGCAGTACCACCCAGACCACCTAGTCCCCTCAAACCCGGAGAAGTATAGTGATATTGCTAGGAGGCTTAGGCGAGACGAGCTGGAGAAGGCATATGCTATAGCCGAGAGCCTAGGTCTGGTCTATGAGCCGGTATCGTAGGGGTAGGGCGGTCTGCAGAATCTGCGGTGACGAAGATAAAGTGGTATCATCGGCAATAGGCGTCTGCATCGACTGCATACGTTCGAAGCCAGACCAATCTCTACCCTTAGTCTCTGAGGCGCATAAGGAGGCTAGGGCTAGATTCGGATTACCGGATAAGCCGAGCAGAAGTGAAAGAGGCATATCGTGCGCCTTATGCTCCAACAGATGCATACTAGGTGATGGCGATGTAGGCTACTGTGGGCTGAGGGTCAACGTAGGAGGTAGGCTCAAAAGCTTAACCTCCCCAAACAGAGGCCTCTTCCTCTACTACCTAGATCCACACGTAACCAACTGCTGCTCAGCTTGGTGCTGCCCAGCTGGCACTGGTGCAGGCTACCCTCAGTACGCTGTAACCGATGGTGCTGAGTTAGGCTACTACAATCTAGCCATATTCTTCTATGGCTGCAACTTCGACTGCCTCTTCTGCCAGAACCACTCACATAAATCGTTCGCAAACATAAAACCTGAGGGCGCTGAAACACTCGTAAATGCTACGTTGAGTAACAGGAGAATTACGTGCTGGTGCTTCTTCGGCGGCTCACCAGAACCCCAGCTACCATTCGCCCTAGAAGCTTCAAAAAGAGCTCTGGAGGCTGTTGGGAAAAGGGTTCTAAGGATCTGCTTCGAGTGGAACGGATGCGGCAATCCGCTCCTCGTAAAGAGGGCTGCTGAACTAGCCTACAAGAGCGGGGGCACCCTCAAGTTCGACCTTAAGTGCTGGAGTGAGGAGCTCAGCGTAGCGCTCTGCGGCGTATCTAATAGAGCTGCCTTCGATAACCTTAGGTTAGTAGCTGAAGAGTTTAAGCCGCTTAGGGTAAGCCCCCCACTCATAACAGCCACCACCCTACTTGTGCCCTGTTATGTTGACGAATACGAGGTTGAGCAGATAGCGTCTTTTCTAGCTGATATTGATCCGCAGATCCCCTATAGTCTACTGGTCTTCCACCCAGACTACTTGCTAACAGATCTACCTGTGACAAGTGTCGCTCAAGTCGAGAAGTGCTTTCAAGCGGCTAGAAGGCACCTTAAAAGGGTTAATATTGGGAACGTTGAGCTGCTAAGATATTACGGTAGCGGGTTTAACAGATTTATTTAGGCTCAGCTTTGCAGCTAACTAGGAGGCGGTTTACTTGTCTGCGAAGCCAAGGTTCTCCAACACCTTAAAGGAGATACCCTTCGTCCCAACCCCCCACCCGGTGGTTGAGAAGATGCTTCAGCTAGCAGCGGTGAAGCCTGATGAGGTAGTCTACGATCTAGGCGCGGGCGACGGTAGGATAGTTTTCACAGCTGTAAACAAGTTTTCAGCAAGGGGTGTTGCTGTCGAGCTAGACCCTTGGAGAAGCAGCCTAATCAGAGAGAAGGTCATCAGACTTGGTCTGAAGGAGCGGGTGGAGGTGAGGCAGGAAGACCTCTTCCAGACCTCGCTCAGAGGGGCTGATGTGGTCACACTATACCTGCTTCCTGAAGCGAACCGAAGGCTCTCGAAGAAGCTTCTGCAGGAGCTGCCGAGTGGCGCTAGGGTTGTCGCGCACGACTACCCTATCCCAAGCTGGAGACCTATAGAGGTGATCAACGTAAAGTGTGACGGCAAGCTACACACCCTCTACCTCTACCAACCCAGGTTGATGAAACGTTTTTAACGGGGTTTTGTAGAGCGGTTAGCGATCTGAGGGTTGAGTAGCGGTAAGAGTAGGACTAGACTTGTTGCTTCGGTTGCGATCTTCGCTGTGCTATACGCTCTTTTGAGGCTGATCCCAACCTTCCCGATGATAGGTGTTTCAGGCGCGGTCTTCTCACTCTCAGACATGATAGCGCCGGTCTACGGAGTCATACTAGGCCCATTGATAGGACCTTTGAGTGTTATACTCGGAACCTTCATTGCGATAGCGTTGGGTAAACCCGTTATCTTCCTCTTTCTAGACTTCTTACCAGCGACACTTAACGCTCTGGTTGTTGGTTTGATTCTGCGTAGAAGGTTTGTTCCCGCTATTGTGCTTAACGTAATCGTCTTAGCTGCGTTCTTAGCCAACCCGCTTACAGCCATCTTTGTGACTGCGAATCTTTTTAGTCAGAGTATAGTATTACCCTTTCACTGGATGCATTACCTAGCTTTAGCGGTACTAATTTCGCTGCTGAGCAGGATGGCTGCTGAGTGGGTTATGGGGGCTTCAGCCGCTAACTTAGCTAAGGGGTTGGTTGTGCTGAGCCTCATCGGCACGATGCTCCAACACTCTACAGGCGGTATACTCTTTGAAGTTATCCTAGGTCAGTACCTTGGTGTAGTCAAACCTGAATCCTATCCATTGATCTGGAATACGGTCTTCTACATCTACCCAATAGAGCGAGTTGCCCTCATAATATTGGCGACTATCGTCGGCACACCGATAGTCAGAAGCCTAAAGGCATCACGCCTAGTCTATGTTGAATAAAAACAATTAATGGATTTGAGCACGCCTGCTATGCAACAGAGACTCCCGGGGAAGTATACAAAGAGGTGTGAAGTGTTGGCTTGTTACTCTAAGATGTTTTGCTCATTAGGGGCGAGCCTTTCTACCACCGCCAAAAAGAAGAATCAGCTTTTTATACGATATTGATGGGGAGGTTGTAGTATGCCGGATCTTTCTGTGCTTGTAACTGGTGCTTCTGGATTTATTGGGCGGCACGTCACAGCCTATCTTTCAAAAAAGGGCTTTAACGTCATAACCACAGACCTCAAAGGCGCCGATCTTAATGGAGACTTGTGTGATAAGGTGTTTGTGCTGGATGTGCTCGCGAAGAATAGGTTTGACGCGGTTGTCCACCTCGCCGCTCTAACGAATATAAAGATGAGTCTTCAAGACCCCTACCAAACACATCTGGTAAACGACTTCGGCACACTCAATCTGCTGGAAGCAGCCTCAAATAAAGGTGTAGAGAGGTTCGTCTACGCGAGCTCAGCAAACGTCTACGGTCTACCGCTTGAACTCCCGGTGAGGGAGAGCACACCCTTCAACCCCAGAACACCCTATGACTACTCAAAAGTAGTAGGCGAGTATCTTGTCAGAAGCTACGCAGCAACGAAAAAGATCAAGACCACTATATTAAGATCTTGGAAGATCTTCGGAGAATATGAAAGGCTTACGACTGCGATACCCAACTTTATCAGATGCTGCTTAAGAGGCGAGCCCATACCGCTCTACAACGGAGGCGCCGACACCACAGACCCCTATTATGTTGCAAACTACGCTAGAGTTGTGGAGCTCTGCCTACTCAAAGAAGAAGCTATAGGAGAGGTGTTCAACGTAGGGTCTGGTGTTGAGCGTTCAATCAAGCAGGTAGCCGAGGAAATCAAGCGGCTCACAAACTCTAACTCGCAACTCCTAACCCTACCGCCTAGAAGCGAAGCCGAGAAGGAGCCTATGAGAAGCTACCCAGATATATCGAAACTTAAGCGGCTACTTGGCTACGAGCTTGTAGTCTCGTTTGAAGAAGGGTTGCGGAGGACCATCAGCTGGGTTAAAAGTGTAATAGATTAGCGTATCACACGGCTCCTAGGTGATGAGACTCGTCGTAACTATATTCACCCAACAGCTTTGGTTATATTTATTTGTTTAATGAGTAGATACGGTGCAAGCGTTGGTGTGGTGACCTCCCACCAGTAGATCCACTTCCGCTCTCTTGAAATCGCTGAGATGTTCTTCAACTCTCTAGGTATGTTGTCACTCACCCTAAGCCCAGCCACAGCGTACTTTACTTCACCATCTTTGATATAAAAGGTCGCGTCTCTAGGGAGGGTGGAGTATTCGCCTGTTCTGAGGTTCTGAAACCTAGTGTACCAATTGTTGGTTATGAGGAACCCCTCCTTCACCTCCTTTATCATCTCATCTAGGCTGTAGTCTCCAGCATATACTTCAAGGTTCCAAGGATGAGGATCTATTATCCCAGCCGAGCCCGTTGTGGATGTGTTAAACCGCTTTGCTGTGCTCGAGTTATGAAGGTAGGTTCTAAGCACCCCTCTCTCGATAATCAAATTGTCTCTTGTGGGCACGCCTTCGTCGTCAAAAATTCTTGTGTTCACCGCCTCCTCTACTACACCATGATCTACCAGAGTAAGTAGATCGCAGGCTATCTCATCATTAACCCTACCCGCTAGGAAGGAGATTCCTGACTCGACCGCGAAGGCTGAGGCTGCTTCACCTACATGCTGAATAAGGTCAGCCGCCACCGTCGGCGAGAGGATCGCATCATATATACCCTCACTCCACGGACCTCGGTTTACAGCCCTCTTAGCGTATTCAGCAGCTTCTTCAGCAGCAGCAAGAGGGTTGAATCTGCTGAGGCTTGTTGAGCAGGCTAAGCCGTGTCCGCTTGCATCTCCTACAAAGACTCTTTGGTTAAGTAGTATTCTGGTTGATCGGTCGCTTTGCTTAACACCGCCGCTCGTTGCGATACTCATCTTGGTGGTTTCAGCGGTTATAGCTCCTGCGGTTCTTTCCCCACCACCTTTGGCTGCTCGGTCTATAATCTGCTTGACATAATCTTCCAGAACGCCCTCTTCGCAAAACTCTATCTTTGGGTCGTAGTTTGTGTGAGTGGGGTAGGTGAACGGCCCTTTTGGTAGAGGCACATAATCTGGGCTCGGCTCCAGAACTCTACAAGATTCGATAAGCCTTCGAGCGAACTCTTTAAGCGCGTTTTGAGAGGGGTTAGAGGTTGAGCCGATTATCCTACGCTTATCTAAGGTGGCGTATGCGAAGACGACAACATCCTTTATCGACTTGGTTACAGATAGTGCATTGTTGCTGAACCTCAACATCCTCCCAAAACTCTGCGCCGCTACCACTGAAGCATCCTCAGCGCCTAACATCACGAGCTCGCCGAGAACCTCTGACGCTATAGCTTCAAGATCCAAGATCTTCACCTCACACCCAACCTTATATTTTTAAGCCTAACATGAGGACCACCTGTCCAAACAGGGGCTCCCTGCATGGGGTCTCCCTTACCACAGCTCGCCGCCCTAAACTGAAGATCTTTACCTCTGGCGTCGATGCTGCTCCATAATTTCGGTGTGGTGATCTCGAGCACTGGCGCTTTCACACCCTCTTTGAGCTCGCCTCGCTCTATAAGATAGGCTTCTAACCCCACGTACCTTTGGTTGAATCTCACATCATCTATATTCCACTCCATAAACGACTTTATGTACACACCTAACTTAATGTCCTCAAGCAGCTCATCAAAGCTGTAGTCTCCGGGCTCCACATAGGTGTTTGCCATCCTTATTATGGGCTCTCGATTGAATGCGACGCTTCTAGATGCAGCGTTACTTTTCGTTAAGAAGACGTGCGCTGTAGCGCGGTTATGCAAATACTCTTTTATCACACCGGCCTCGATGAGCCTCCTCTTTCTAGCCTTCACACCCTCTTCATCATAAAGGTAGAAGCCCATGGAGTGTGGTATAGTTGGGTCATCACTAACATATGCTTCGCTGCTCCCAACCTTTAACCCTATGCTGTCTTTCTTAAGATAAGATTCTCCAGCTTGAGCACCCTCTCCCCCAAGTATACGATCCGCCTCAGCCGGGTGTCCAGAAGATTCGTGGGCAACTAAACCTACGACATCAGGCCCAAGGACTACGTCGACTGGCTCTGAGGGTGGTTTGCGCTCGCTCTTTATAACCTTCGCCAGATTAGAGCCTTCTTCTCTGAAGAATGTGTAGGGGTCTAGGCGCTTAAAGACCTCCCACCCTCCGCTCTCACCAATGGAGGCGTAGCCTGCTGGAATGGTTATGGCGTAGTCCTTTCCGTTGTGGCTGGCGTTGATGAAGGAGGAGACGCTAAGCCTAGGTACTCTGCTACGCAGCTCAGCACCATCGCTGTTTACGTAGAATTTCTCCTCCACCGATGTTTCTATCATCAGTAGCCTGTTTTTGAAAGAAACACCGTGGAAGCCGCCTTTTATCACATCATCCAACTCTCTTAGGTGTTTGAGCATCGTCTGCACACTGATGTCTTCAAGCCTCTCCTTCTCTTCAGCCGACCAACTCCCCCTACCCATCTCTTCGCCGCTGAATTCGACTGGTTCGCCTACGAGCTTGCTGGACGCTTTAGCCCTCTTAACCACCTCTTCTACGAGTTCCTTAACTGATTGGGTCGATAGGGTGTTGGTGGCGCCGAAGGCTAAGGCTCCCTTGTAACGTGCCCTAACACCTAACCCGTTCGAATCAACGAGTATAGTTGGCTCTGGGCTCGAGTTTCTAAGTAGGCAGCCGACTTCTAATACATGGTGCAGCCTAGCCTCAACATATTCAGCGCCGAGAGAAAGGCCATAATCTACAGCGAGTTTAGCAAGATCTTCATCGAAGCTCATACTAGATGTGCGGTAGAGAGCGTGCCATTTAAATGTGTAGTTGCCGATAGTACCCCAGCGATCTTAACAGATTCCTATAGGGGTTGGTTGATGAGTAGATGATGCTTGATGAGCTCGATTACCATATCGCTAAAGCGTTGCATGAAGATGGTAGGCTGCCTACAAAGCATATCGCCGCATCACTTGGTATAAGCGAGCCGACCGTAAGGAGTAGATTAAGAAGGTTGAAGGAGACGGGTGTGCTGCAAGTCAAAGCCTCTTTAAATCTGAGGAAGCTAGAGTGCGCAGCAGCATTCATAGCGGTGAAGGCTAGGGCTCCGAGGATGCAAGAGCTCTTAAAGAGTGTAGTTAATCTTCCTGAAGTTGATGCTGTTTACCAGACTTTTGGCGAATATGATCTCATCATCTTAGCGACAGCGAGGGATGTGAAGGGCATACAGAAGTTCGGTGAGAAGTTAGCCGCTTTAGAAGGCATCGAATCGGTGAAATCGAGCTTGATTCTCGATATCCCGGTTGAGCGGAGGGGGTTTAGTGTTAGGGTTGGTGTTGGTGTTAAGGTCAGATGCCTCAATTGTAGAAAAGAGATTGCAGATGAAGCGAACTTTGTTGAGGAGGATGGCAGATTCTTTTGCAGCCAAACCTGTTTAAGCGAATACAAAGTTAAGAGGGGCGTTTAAACAAATATATTTTACATAAGCGGGGAAGAGGGTGGATGAGCAGGGTTAAGGTTTGGTTTGAGGAGCTGAGACCACCCTTCCTCATACTCTCCATCGTCTTCACGATATTAGGTATAGTTGTCGCCCTAAAGGATGGTTACTTTAACCCCCTCTACGCTGTTTTAACGCTGTCGGGTGTTGTAGCGCTGCACGCCGCTGCTAACGTTTTAAACGACTACTTTGACTACCGTAGCGGCATCGACATCGAAACAGAGCGCACACCCTTCAGCGGTGGGAGCGGCATCTTACCCGGTGGAAGAATGACTCCCAGAGCTGTGTTGGTTGAGGGTATTCTTCTGCTGCTTCTTGGTTTAGGTATAGGCTTATACTTCCTTTATGTTAGCGCCTTCAACCCCATCCTAATATTCCTAATTGTGTTCGCTGGTTTGGGTATTGTGCTCTATTCGCCCCTAATATCTCACGTAGGCTTCGGCGAGGTGCTCGTTGGTTTATGCTTCGGACCCCAGCTTCTTCTCGGCGTCTACTTTGTCCAAACATCCACTTTATCGCTAGAGGTTGGGTTGATAGGTTTAGTGACGGGCATACTGACAGCGGCGGTACTTTATGTTAACGAGTTTCCAGATACGAGAGCGGATATGAAGTTTGGGAGGTATCATGTTGTGGCTAGATTAGGGAAGGAGAGAGCTGCGCGGCTCTTAAAATACATCTTCGCTTCAGCCTACATCATCTTAGCAATATCGTCAGTTACAAGCATAATACCTTTAACGGCTTTGATAGGGCTCGCTACAATACCACGCGCCAGAATAGCCTATAAGGTGCTTAAAGTGAAATACGAGGATAATATAGGGATGATACCAGCGATGGCTAGCACTGTGAAGACCGCTATCCTTACTGGTGTGCTGCTTATTGTAGCATACCTCATAATATGGATCGCTTCACTACTACGTCTCTAACCCTAAACAGATAACTATAACCTAAAGGCTACGTGAAGGTGCGATGTTGAGTGTAGAGGTAGAGGGGGCTACCTATCTCTCTCTAAGCTGGGCTGATGTTGAGGAATATGCTTCAGACCTCGCTGAGCGCATCCACACCTCATATCAACCAGACACACTACTGGCTGTGATGAAGGGAGGCGCCATAGTAGGGGTTCTGGTGGCCGATAGATTGGGCATCGGTAGAGTCTACACGGTCAACTTGAGATCTTATGAGAGAGTCGGTTTAAGGGAAGGTGTAGAGGTGTATCAGAAGCCGCCTAAAGAATGCATAGGGGGTAAACGGGTCTTGATCGTAGATGATATAGTGGATTCTGGGCAGAGCCTAACTACCGTTATCCAGCTGGCCAGAGAATACGGCGCAAAAGATGTTAGGAGCGCAACCCTACTTATGAAAGAGGGGTCGATGTTTATGCCCGACTACTATCTGCGGAAAGTGAGGGGTTGGGTCTTCTACCCTTGGGAGGTTAGAGAAGCCTGCGAAGAAATCTATGTGAAGATCGGGGATGTTGAAAAGGCTAAAGAGATTCTTACCGCTGGGTTGGGTTTCCCTCAGAGGGAAGTAGATAAGATGTTGGCGAGGGTGATGCGGCGTGTTGGATAAAGTTGTCGACATACAGCTGAGCAAGCCTATGACGTGTGATGCCCTCGTTAGGCAGATGAGGAGGGCTGGCGGCTTTACAGGTAGGCTCTTGGCAGAGGCTGTCGACATACTTGAGCAGATGGTCAAAGATAAACGGTGTGTAAAGTTCCTATCCTTCCCAGCAGCCCCAGTAGCGACTGGTCTTAGGGGGGTTATAAGGGAGCTTGTTAAACAGAAGCTTGTTGATGTCATCATAACTACTTGTGGCACGCTAGACCACGACCTGGCCAGATGTTGGGGCATCTACTTCCAAGGCTCCTTCCAGCTCAACGACAAAACACTGTATAGGAAAGGGTACCATAGGCTTGGTAACATAATTCTACCCAGAGACTCCTACGGCCCGCTCCTCGAGAAGCACCTACAACCCCTCTTCGAAAAGATCATACCAGATGGTAGCAGAGTCACCTCAAGTATGTTGGCGGCTAAGCTCGGTGAGTATATCCAAGATGAATCCTCAATACTATATTGGTGCTGGAAGAATTGTGTAAAGGTCTTCATCCCGGGCTTAACCGACGGCGCAGTAGGCAGCCAACTCTGGCTCTACTGGCAGAAGCACAGAAGCATAGTGATAGATCCGTTAGGGGACGAGGAGGAGCTCGCCTCAATAGTATTCAAGGCTAAGAGAAGCGGGGCGCTGATGATAGGAGGCGGCATCTCCAAGCACCACACACTTTGGTGGAACCAGTTCAGAGGAGGCTTAGATTACGCAGTCTACATAACGACAGCCGTGGAGTATGACGGGAGCCTAAGTGGGGCAGAGGTGAGGGAAGCGATTTCTTGGGGCAAGGTCAATGTTAAAGCCAAGCAGGTCACAGTACACGGCGAAGCCACAGCCATCCTACCACTCATAGTAGCAGCCCTCTTAGAGCGCCTATAACGTTGCTTTAAAGTGTCGGTTATGTTAGATGGCTATGTAGGTGATGGTCTTTGTCACAGCTTTTATGGATCTCAGCGTCTTAACGATCCTCTTAAGATCATCCAAACTCCTTACATCGAAAATGACGACACCATCATACTCACCATAGACTATAAAGACCTTCTTCACACCATCCAGACCCTTGATCTGCTCAAGCACCTCTCTTTCACCGCCTTTCGCTAGATTAAAGAGTATGATGCCCTCTATATTCACCAACTCAAAAACACACTACTAGCTTTCCTAGCTTTCTACTTGATGAGTCCCGGGTGGGAAGACTGAGATCAGGGTCTCTGTGTGTATAACGTTAGGGTGGGAGGCGATGTCATCATACACGATCTTGGCGAGTTCCTGCAGATCCTTAGCTTTGATAACCAAGACAGCATCGATCCTCCCGAAGACCGAGCTCGCCATCTTCACCCCTTATCCGCCTTGAGGTGATTATTTCTTGAGAGGTTCCGGTTTTGGTCGTTACTAACACAAAGGCTCTAATAGCCATGGGTGTGAGCACCTACTAGAAGAAGGTAAGAAGGGTTTCGGTGTAGACGATGTTAGGCATCTTCTCTATAACCTTATACAGCTTCTCACTAATAACCCTTAAATCTTCAGCCTTGATCACAACCACAGTATCAAAGCGCCCATATACCGAGTCAGCCTGCACAACACCCTTGATGTTACGCGCAGCCTTTATGGCGCTCACAACTTCCTCAGAAGTGCCAGGCTTTGTTGTAATAAGGACATACGCTCGCATACTCCACTAAGCAACATAAGGTGTACTTAAATTCTTTCATTAAGAAGGATGTGGTTGACAGAGGTTGGAGAAGGCACATACTGCCGAACACATACTCATGGCTAGTATAAAGCGGATCATACCAGAAGCCTCGGCTATCAAAGTTGTGCACGACGAGAAGGGCAACACTCTATACCTACGCACACCAAAATTAGACTGGGATATACTCACCGAGGCCGTCAAGGCGGCGAACAGGGTGATAGATGAGGGCAGAGAGGTCAAGGAGCTGTTCTTTGAAAATCTGGACGAGGCGAAAAAAGCGATCCCCCGCCTAAGATCCTATGACGAGAGAATATCTGGTAGAGTAAGAGTCATAGAAATAGTGGGCTACGACTACTCAGCCTGCACAAGAAAGCACGTGAGCAACACAAAAGAATGCGGATGCATATTCGTTACAGGCTTCTCAAAGGCTGGAGAAGACCTCTACCCGATAAGATTTGAAGTAGGCGAAAAAGCAAAAGAATACGCTGCAGAAACCATAGCCCTACACATGAAGGTGAGCGAGGCGCTAGGTGCCTCTCAAAAGACAATCCTACAAACGGCGACCAATCTGAAGCGGGAAGTGGAAGAACTTAGGAGAAGATCAGCCCATCTGACTAGGCTCCTACTAGAGCATCTGAAACCAGAAGAGGTCGGTGGAGTTAAGCTGTATGCAGCTCTCTACAAGGAGGTGGAGCGTAAGGCTCTCATGGATTATGCGGGTGAAGCTATAGCGAAGGGGAGAAGTGTCGTTTTGCTGGTCGATAAGCAGAAGGACGCTTTCTTTGTGCTGGGCAGAAGCAAAGATTTAGCACTTGACTGCGGTACGTTACTGAAAGATGTGCTACAGAGGTTTAGTGGGCGAGGTGGAGGGAGAGCTGAGTTCGCATCAGGCAGCGCATCCCCCGAGGCTGCTGAACAAGCGTTAACCGCTCTTAAAAGGAGAGTCCTTGAGACTTTGCTAAAGGTTTAAGGGGTTTACCTATAAATAAGGCGTAGTGATGGTTAGGCAGAAGATGTCTGGCTTCCTAGAACTCGTAACGGTGGATAAGGCGCTTGAGAAGGTAAAGGGGAGCATTAACTTATCTATTGAGGTTGAAGACGTGCCTTTAAGCGAATGTGTCGGTAGGGTGCTGGCTGAAGATATAATATCGCCTATAGACATCCCTCCTTTTGACCGCTCTGCTGTAGAGGGGTATGCGGTCATATCCTCAGACACATTCAGCGCAACACCAACCAATCCAATAGAACTTACCCTCATAGGCAAATCAGAAGTTGGGCAGGAGCCTTCCCAGATACCAAAGGTCTATCCAGGCACAGCTGTCGAGATATTCACTGGAGCACCTTTACCGTACGGTGCAGACGCTGTAGTTATGGTGGAGCAGACGAAAAGAGTCGGCGACAAAATCCTCATCTATAGCTCAGTAGCAAAGTGGAGGAATGTTTCCAAGCAAGGAGAGGACTTCGCAAAAGGCAAACCCATTCTTCTAAAAGGTACGAGGATGAAGCCTTGGCATATAGGCGCCTTAGCTTCGGCAAACATAACTAGGGTAAAGGCTTACCGCAAGCTCAGAATAGGCGTCTTATCAACAGGGAGCGAGCTCAAAGAAGTCGGAGAAGAAGTTAAGCTAGGCGAAGTCATAAACAGCAGCAAACCTATGCTACTTGCGCTCATAAAAGAGAGGAACTGCATACCAGTAGACCTAGGCACAGTAGAAGATGATTTGAACAAGATAGTAGAGAGGTTAAGGCTCGGATTAGAGATATGCGACATCATACTCACAACCGGAGGGACCAGCCTAGGTGAAAAAGATCTTACACCAGAAGCAGTCCAGAAGCTCGGCTCACCAGGCTTACTAGTGCACGGCGTAGCCATGAGACCAGCGAAACCAACCGGGGCTGGTGTAGTTAATGGCAAACCCCTCTTCATATTATCAGGGTACCCAGTGGCGGCGCTTGTAGGCTTCGAAGTCTTTGTAGACGAGATTATAAATTTCATATACGGCACAAAGCCTGAGCCGAAACCAAAAGTAAGGGGTAGGCTGACCAGAAAACTCGCTACACAGGTCGGGTACCGTTGCTTCGTCAGAGCAAGGGTTATGCCTAGCCCCTCAGGCTACCTAATAGAGCCTCTTAAGGTAACGGGTTCCGGTTTACTCTCATCTATCACTAAAGCTAATGCTATGATCGTTGTGGAAGAGAATGTGGAGGGGTTCGACGAAGGAGACGAGGTTGAAGCGTATCTAATCCAACCTATAGAGGCACCCCTCTGAGCAAGGTGGTCAAAGTTGGCTGTAATCTTCCATAGGCTGCTGAGTGTAGAAGAGGGGATAAGCAGAATAGCAGAGGCGCTCGGCGGGCTAAAGCCCCTCGGCGTGGAGGAGGTAAACCTCGAAGACGCTGTTGGGAGGATATTGGCTGAACCAATCTACTCTAAAGCCGACTCGCCACCCTTCGATAGATCTGAAGTCGACGGCTACGCTGTTGACTCGAGATCGGTTGCTGGTGCTGATGAAGACAACACGGTCAGGTTAAAAGTAGTTGGTAGAGTTGGGGTCGGGCAGAAGCCTGATGTAGAGGTTAGATTGAATGAGGCGGTTGAGGTTGCGACAGGAGCGCCCCTACCGAAAGGTGCCGACTCGGTAGTTATGGTCGAATACACGAAAAGAGAAGGGGACTATATTCTGGTTTATAGGAGCACGGCTCCGGGTGAGAATGTTGGAGAGGCTGGCGCAGATCTAACGGTAGGGGATATCGTTTTACATCAAGGAACCTTACTCACCCCCAGAGAGATAGCTGTGCTGATAGTTTCAGGCTACAACAGGGTTAAAGTGTACAGAAGACCAAGAGTTTCGATCTTCTCAACGGGTGATGAGCTTCAACCACCAGGCACAAACCTACTGTATGGAAAGGTGTATGACGTGAACGGCATCACCCTCAAAGCCTTAGTTGAAGAGAGCGGAGGGTCGGCGAAGTACCTAGGTATACTTGGCGATAGATTCGATGAGGTGAAGAGCGCTTTGTCCTCAGCCCTAAAGGACTCAGATGTCATCATAACTTCAGGTAGCACCTCTGCGGGCTTAGGCGACATAATCTACAAGGTAGTAGATGAGCTGGGCAAACCCGGGCTCCTCGTACACGGGCTTAGGATTAAACCTGGGAAGCCTACGGTCGCTGGTGTTGTGGATGGTAAGATCTTCATCGGGCTACCCGGCTTCCCGCTATCCGCTATGATAGCCTTCTACGTCTTCGCTAGACCGATCATACAGAAGCTAGCTGGTTTCAGAGGTGAAGCTGGAGTTGTTCAACGCGCACAACTACCCTCCCGTGTCCCAGCTGGGCGTGGTAAAAGGGAGTATGTGCCTGTGCACCTAGTTTCGTCACCGAGGGGGTTGGTCGCTTACCCTGTTTTAGGCAGCCCAGGAGCAGCTTCTGCACTCAGCTTTGCCGACGGCTTCATCGAAGTGGGTGAAGATAGGGAGTTCTTGGATGAGGGTGAGGTTGTGGATGTTCACCTTCTATCTCAAAGAGTTAGGTTGGTTGATTTAGTAATCATAGGCAGCCACTGCCCCGGCGTCAGCCTGATCACTGAGCTCGCTGGGTTGAGTGCTAAGATCGTTAATGTGGGCAGCCTTATGGGTTGGTTCGCTGTCAAGAGGGGTGAAGCAGATATAGCTGGAACACACCTGCTGCACGAGCAGACCCTACAATACAATACGCCCTTCATTGAGGTCTACGGTCTGCAGAATAGCGCTGTTCTTATTAGGGGCTACTCAAGGATGCAGGGCTTTATAGTCAAGAAGGGTAACCCGAAGAATATACGCTCATTTAAGGATCTGCTCAGAGACGATGTAGTATTCATAAACAGGAATAAGGGCTCTGGTACTAGGGTGCTGATAGACCATAACCTATCAACACTTATACCACTCAGCGAAGCGCCTTCGAGGATCAGAGGCTACACCAGAGAGGCGAAGACGCATTCAGCAGTGGCTGCCGCTGTAGCGCAAGGTAGGGCTGATGTGGGTGTGGGTGTTGAAGCCTGGGCTTATGCTTATGATCTTGACTTCATACCCCTGGCCGAAGAGAGATTCGACTTCCTCATACCCGTAGAGAAGCTGAATAAAGCTGTTGTGCAAAGGTTCATCGAAACGCTATCCTCTAAAAGGTTCGCAGAAGAGCTTGGAAGGCGGTTCAAGGGCTTTAGCGTAAGTGAAGCTGCGGGAAGCATATTATATAAACCATGAGCTTTGGGCTGAGTTTGAGCCTTCAACATAAATATAGGCTGAGTGGAAAGCTGCTCGTGGCGACAAGTGGGGTCGTCGGCTAGCCTGGTCTAGGCTACATGGCTCGGGCCCATGTGATCGTGGGTTCAAATCCCACCGACCCCACTATCTACAGAACTCCTAAGAGTCTATGAGTTTAGGCGAATAGATGCTGCGGAGAAAACCGAAGAATCCTACTACCTAATTGATATACGTCGCTACTATGCTGCCTAAATTTTGTAAGCCTTTTGATGTAGTTTAAGATCGGCTTAGACATCGGCCATAATAAACCGAGTTTACTTACAATCTGCTTCAAGTTTTTCAAAGTCGTTTTCATCTAAGGCGCCTAATAGCGGCAGCAGAGTTACGTAGACAGTGAAGTAGATTAGGGGCACCGACCACTAGGTAATTAGGTTACTTAGCCTTAATGTTTGGAGCGCTAAGGTTGGTAGGGCAGCTACCAAGGCGGCTGAAATTATTAGTGACGAAGCTTTGTAATCTATGCTCACCTTTAGATCGTTTATAGCTACAAGTCTATAAAGTAGCGCCGCTAAACACGCTTTAAAGAAGCTACGATCATCGAGCCAATAGCTAGGATAATCGAGGTGACATTATTTCTAACGAAGAGTGTGAAGCCGCCTTCGAAATCCTCTATAACATCTCTGATGTCGCTAGGCATAATCTATCCCAACTAATACCGCTACCATATATATGATTAAGGCAAATAAGGTAGAGTTCAGAGATAACGCGGCTAAATTAACGATAATTGAGGCGACTTTTCGAACGAATCTCACCCCTTTATCTGCGTCCCACTTCATTTATTTGACTGCTTAGTCTGTAGAGATTGCTAATATTCAACTTGAACTTACTATACCGCAGCTACTCTCTGTGTAGCTAAACAAAAGCAATCAAAACTATTTATTATCCAACACTGCAGCAAACACAATTCTGTTACAAGAAATGATATATAGTAGTATAAACGCAAATATTCACTTGCAAATGGGGTTAGGGATTAGAAAGCTTCAGCAAGTTGGCTACTCGACACTAGTCGTCTCTCTACCCCGAGACTGGGTTAAAGAAGTAGGATTAAAGCGCGGTGATGTGGTATCTATAGTAAGGGAAGCAGACGGAACACTACGACTCTTCCCAGGCACAGGCAAGGAGTTAAGGAACCCTGTTAAAGTAATTGTGGAAGCTGATAAGATAACAGAAGAGGGTCTGCTTACAAGAATCATAACCGGAATGTACATCATTGGACACGACACTATCCAAATCACTTCTAGAAAGGGGTTAAGCAAGATGCATCTCGACGAGATTAGGAAGACTGTGCAACGGCTCACTGGCATAAGCATTGTGGAGCAGACATTAACCTACACAACACTTCAGAACTTTGTTGACCCAACAAAGTTTCCTGTGAATGGTCTTCTAAGAAGGCTCTACGTAATCACATCGTCAATGTTGAACGCGGCATATAGTGCTCTGAAAGAGAAGCGGAAGGACTTGGCTAACGAAGTACTATATATGGAGAACGAAGTTGATAGGATATATTGGTTGGTGGTTAGACAGCTGCTCTTAGCCATAAAAGATAGAATAATAGGGAAGAAGCTTGGGATGGAGCAGCCTCAACATATTGTCGGGAGCAGAACAGTAGCCAAGTTTCTTGAGGAGATAGGCGACAGTATAGCAGAAATAGCCATGGAGATTATTAGGTTGATAGAGATAGGTTATGACCCTGATGAGGAAGTATTGAGCTCGGTTTATGGATTTTTTAAACTTGTAGATGATATCTACAACAAGACGATGAAAGCTTTCTTCCAGCTCGATCTGAAGCTTGCTAACGAAGCAGCACAGAGAGTAGAGTATGCGGATTTAAACTCTAAAAGCCTTACAGAGAAGATATTCAGGACGATTCAACAATACACCCAAAATCAGATAGATCACATCATTCCTAACTTAAACTATTATCTTTCTCTCAGAACGATAATAGGTACACTCGAGCGAATAGGAGACTATTGCGGCACCATATGCGAGCTTACGATCAACCGCTACCTAGAAGCGCCGAGTGAAATCTGTAGGTTTGAAAACGCTTAGTCTCTGAAGCCTAAGATTAGATGTTTTGCAGACACATTTTTACTAATAATAAACGCAGCGTAGAGAGGTAAGCATTTTAAGAACCTCTACCAACATATCTTGGGTATGGGTGGCGGGAGGAAAAGTGATCTCAGACTAAAGTCAATGCCAAGTATGGCACCACTAGCAATAGTAGAAGCAAGGTTACTTGAGTTGGGCTTTACCCTGACCTCTGAAGCAACAGTAGTATCAGATAATAGGTTCTGGCGTAGAAAGCTCTACACAAACGGATGCGAAGTGGTAACGCTGTCAGATGAGATCGGGAAGTTTTATCACCTTAAAGATCCAGTTATTACGATCTGCGGTAAGGAGAGGACCATCCAAGCCATACGTAATATCCTTTCCCTCTTCGGCGATAAGGTTAGTTAAGATGCCGTCCTACGATTGTAACGAACACCAGTTTGTGGAAAACTTGAGGAGAATACTAGACTCCAAGTTACGTGTGATCGTCAATAGGATGATAGTGCAAAGAGACGATGGTAAGTACGGTCTATCTCATCTCCCAGATCAAGAGTTTAAGAAGTATGAGGTTGTTGCATATAGGAAGCATCAACGGGCTACGGTCTACGCTAAGGTCCCTTTCTACGACGAGCTCCATAAGCGCCTTTATATGCAAGATGATATTCTTCATTCTCCAAAGAACCCTGGCCGATACCACCTGTCGATCCCTTACGTAAATGTGGAGTATCGTTTTACACTTTGGGGTGAAACCTACAGGCACGAATTTGATGTGTTGTATGAGCCACAGATACGGCTTGATCGAAAAGAGATAGTAGCAACCAAGTCAGAAAAGAAGGTTGCCCTCATACACGTGTTGAATTTTATACCGCCACCCCAACACGTGTTAGAGATACATCTGCCGCCTTCTACCATCGTGTTTGATGTGTGTAGGTTGAGTAGGGTCTAGCATCTTCCTTTTAGAATCTCAATAGCCTCACGTAGGTTGTTGATACGCTTAACCCAAACTCCTTCTTTAATCTCTGTGTTCCAGGGTTGGTTGTAGAGTAAAACCAACTTCTTCTCGCATGCTGCTAATCTAGCCAAGTCTGGTGAATCATCTATATAGACGTCGTATGGAAGGTAGATCTTAGGCTGCCAGCTGGGGACTGCGATAAAACGGTTATATGATATTTGATGTTTCTCTAACCACTTTTTGACAAATTTTAGAGTGTCCTTAGTCCTCCCAGTGACGATGTCGAGTGAGCAGAGGTGGTGTAATATCTTCGTATTCTCCGCAATACTCTCTTCCATAGGTTCTATCTCCTCCCACCTTGACCAAGCTTTAGAAAAGATACGGAAGAAATCACGTGCAGATATGCCTAAATCGTTCCAGAAAACCCACTTATCTATGCTCTTGTAGTCTAAGTTCTTGTTATACTCCTCATTATAAACCTTCAGCCACATCGGTATAACATTGGCTAATGTTCCATCAACATCTGCCGCAACACGCTTTTTGCGGTTAAATAGCAACACCCTTCCCTACCAACTAAAACTACAAACTACCCTAAATTAAAAATTATTATTTACTCTTAATGCTCCATTACTACAACTATGCGGCTTAAAGTAAATCTTTCTCAACCCTTTAATCTAGATTACACGCTAAACTCTGGGCAGACGTTCAGATGGCGTAAAATAGGCGATTCTTGGTACGGTACAATAGGTTCGACTGCCGTTAAAGTTACTCAGACCAAGAACACACTTCAAATCGAGTCTGATGAGAAATTAGGAGAAGAGATGGTTCTAAGATACTTTGGGTTAGACGACGATCTCGTAAGAATCTATAGCTCTATAAGCAAAGATAGCTATATAGTTGCGGCGCTAAAGAAGTACTTGGGGCTTAGAATACTTAAGCAAGATCCTTGGGAGGCTATCTTTTCATTTATCGCCGCAACAAACATAAACATAAAAAGAGTTGAAAAGACCATACATAGGTCGTGCGCAAGAATCGGCAGATTAAAGATGCTCAACGGCGTACCCATCTATACCTTCCCCATACCGCAAGCTATCCTACGGTTTGGAGAAGACAGCTTAAGAGCGGCTGGCTTTGGTTACCGCGCACCTTGGCTGCTAAAGGCGGCTGAGGTTGTGGTAGATAGATAAGATTTGCTACTCGACATATTTGAACAGAGATACGAGTCAGCAAGGGCTCTTTTGATGCAAAGCGAGTTCAAGGGCATAGGTGAGAAGGCTGCTGACTGTATTCTACTATTTGGTTTTCATAAGCTTGAATCTTTTCCGATAGATCGATGGATTAAACGAAGCATATTAAACAACTATGCTCATCTTTTTGATACCAACTTGAGTATCAAGCTCAAAGCAAGAAGATCGTTAGATAGGGTAACTTACGATAAGATTAGAAAGACTATGATGGGGTATTTTGGGAGATATGCTGGATACGCACAACAATATCTGTTTGTGCAAGAGCGTTCAACCAACCGCTCTATGATGAAGGATAAAGATTAATCATTGAGCTTTGGGCTATGATAGGTTATGGATGTTACTACACTCCTCGTTTCAACAGTTGCTGTTTCGTTTTCAGGGGCTTTATCACCAGGCCCCCTTACCATCTCAGCGATAGCGATTGGTGCTAGGAAATGCGCTAGAGGAGGTTTTCTGGTAGCGCTTGGACACATGCTTTTCGAAATTCCGTATATTATAGCCATAACTCTTTTCGCTTTTTCTGCCGATTTCTTTCTAAAAAAGCCTAGTGTAAGTTACATCTTGACATCGGTTATGTTCGGATTCGTTTTATTCTTCTCCTACACAAACATAAAAGATGGAATAGACGTGCTGAGGGGTGGTGAATTTAAGATGAAAGAGAGGGGAATGATTGGACTTAACCCTGTTTTTGTGGGTTTTCTCCTAACTTGCTTAAACCCCTACTTCCTTCTATGGTGGTTGAGCATAGGTTTACCTCTACTGCGGTTATCCTCCAGTATGGGCTCTATTTATCTGCTCATAATGTATGTTGCACACGTATGGCTTGATTATCTCTGGTTAACTTTAATGGGGTTTGCGGGCGAGAGAAGCGCAAAACTGCTTAAGTCGAAGGGTTATGGACTGCTTCTGATAATTTTGGGTTTGATATTAGCGATCTTTGCGATAGACCTAGCTCTAAAAGCCTATCTTAACTTAAGCTTACTTCCTTTCTAGCCCCCTTTCACGATAACAACTGCGACCGCTCAACTAGTCGTTTTCAAACCTAGGTATTGCTGCAGAGCCTCTATATTCCACGGGTGGACTGTAGACCTTCTCTTGTCAACCTTCAATTTTAGCTTGCGGGCTTGCTCCACCGATAACCCAACCGCCTTTAATTCACCTAACGAAAAGCCTTTGCCGACTCTTTGCTTAACCAGCATGTGGTGCTTCCTAACGACGAGCGCTGTAGGTGGTTCACCCTGTGGCTTGAATTGAACCTTCTGTTTCTTCTCCTTCTTCTTCGCTTTAGTAGTAGCGGCTTTTGTGGTCTTCGTCGATTCTGTAGCTCTTCTTGCTGGCTTACGTTTTGGCTTCTCCTCTTCTCTGCTCATACCTTTTGGGTGCTTTGGCGGAAATCTTAAGCCTTTTTAAAGGCCTTCCCAGTCTATAGTTTGATGCACCTTTTTCTTAGCTCGAGAGATAGGTGTCATCTTAACCGTTTAGTGGAATCTGGCAGAGCTAAGGAGGCTTGCGGCTTCCTACTTGGCAGAGCGCTAAATGAAGGGTTTATTATTCTAAAGATTGCCCAGCTACAAACGTGTTAGATTCAAACGCGGCATTCGAGATCTCTCCCTCAGAGGTTCTTAAAGTATTTGAGGGGGCGGATAATCTCGGTTTAGAGGTTATAGGTGTTTACCACTCACACCCAGCGCCGCCTGAGCCGTCAGTGATCGATCTACATTATATGAAAGCCAACCCTATGGTATGGTTGATCCTCTCTATGTTAGACGGCTCCATGGCAGCATACTATCCAAGTGGTGGAGGTTTTGTGAAGCTGAAGATAGTTCCGTAGTATTGAAAGGTTGCATAACACACTTTATATTCAATGGTTAGACAATCTGGGGGTATGCAGCAGAGCGTATTCAGCGAATACTATCTGCGCCAAGTAACTATGCCCGAGCTAGGCATAGAGGGGCAGCGAAGGCTCAGCAAATCAAGGGTAGCAGTGATAGGTGTAGGTGGGCTGGGCAGTGTCTCTTCACTATACCTAACATTGGCTGGTGTAGGCTACCTTAGGCTAGTAGACCAAGACACCATCGAGCTACATAACCTCCACAGGCAAGCGCTATACACGAGAAAAGATCTGAGGTACCCAAAGGTCGAGGTAGCGGCTAAAAGGCTGAGTGAGATAAACCCGGATGTGAAGATAGATATAGTGCCAGAGAATGTTAGACGTTCAAACGTCGACAGCATCATCGAGGGTGTAGATTGTGTAGTAGACGGTTTAGATAATATGAGCACGAGATACATTGTGAACGAAGCCTGCGCTAAACGAGGAATACCATATATCTTCGGGGGCGCCTTAGGGTTAGAAGGTAACGTGACCGTCTTTCACCCACCAGAAACGCCTTGCCTAGAATGCGTCTTCCCTGGGTTGGATGATGAAATGCTACCGACTTGCGCCACAAGAGGCGTAATAGGCGCTACACCAGCAGCTATAGGTGCTATACAGGCTTTAGAAGCTATCAAGATCTTAGCCGGGATAGAGGGCGGGTTAAAGGGTAGGTTGCTTATATGCGACTTTAAGAGGATGGATTTCTTGATAGTTGAGTTGGTGAAGGCTGAGTGGTGTAGGGTCTGCCAGCAGAAGGTCGAGAGAGCGGCTGAGCAAAGAGAGAGGCTAACGTGGATGTGTGGTAGAGATACCGTAAATATTAACCCACCTAAACCTATGCACATAGATTTGAATGAGGTGCTTCAAAGGCTTGGCGGCTACAGGGTACTAGCAACCTCACCTATCGTCTTAGTCTTCGAATATAAGGGGGTTGAGGTAAGCCTATTCAAGCAAGGTAGGATGCTCCTGAAGAAGGTAAAGAGTGGAGATGAGGCATT
>Ga0080004_1137635_pt1 | contig 71546 bp, 66 predicted proteins | sample WasSprMetagenome_FD_69207 | JGI IMG/M metagenome (GOLD analysis project Ga0080004, IMG submission 69207) | Sulfidic aquatic microbial communities from Washburn Spring, Yellowstone National Park, USA - WS (SPADES assembly) (version 2) | ecosystem: Environmental > Aquatic > Thermal springs > Hot...
AAAGAGAAGAATGTAGACCAAAACTCTGTTAAAGATGAAGGAGAGGGAATGACAAAAGAAGAGATAGAGAAAATGTTTGAGAGGTTTTCAAGAGGAAGTGCAGGTTTGAAATTTTGGACAGAGGGAGCTGGCCTTGGGCTTTTTATTTCAAAATCTTTTGTTGAAATGCACGGGGGTAAAATTTGGGTTGAATCTGAAGGAAAAGGCAAAGGCACCACTTTTTACATTGAGTTGCCAATAAGAGAAAACCATGAAGACAATAAGAGTAATCTTCAAAGAAAAAGAAATAATAAAAGAAGCTAAAAGAAGGTTTCAGAGAGCGAAAAATAAAAATCCCAGCGTCAAGGAGATTGAAAACCAAATTAAAGCAATACTTAAAGAAAGATTAGAAGAAGTAATAGAGAAAGCAGAGAGGGGCGCAAAGATTAAAATAGCTATTGTTAGAGGTTTTTTTGCTGATGAAAAGATGAGAAGAGAGATGAGAAAAGTTATCAGTGAGTGCCTCGAAAGTGAAAGGATAAAATGGTTAAACTCAATTTGGCCTTTCAATTTCAAAAAATTTCTCCAAAGAAAGAGAATTAAAGAGAAAATCTTCTATTTCCTCGAATACTTCCTCAGGGTTCCCTTAGATTACTTTTTCATAAACAGGTATTTTAATTTGTTGGAAAATTTTGCCAAAGATGTGATTGAGATTTGCAACATAGATTTGACCCAAAAGAAAATTGAATCTATTTTGAAAAAGATTGAAGAAGAAGTAAAAGAAATTCGTATCTTAGAGAAAGCAATTTCAGCACATTGCCAAACAGACCCTTTCTATCTTTATTATCACAAAATTGTTGAAATTTTCACTGAAAAATTTTTGTACTATCACGATATTCAAGAAGTAGACGAGATTGTAAGAAAAGTTAAAGAGATTATTTAATGCAAAAAAAAGTGAGCTTTTGTGAGTTCTAAATTTTCTTGATTTTTTCGAAAAATTTAGTAAAATAAAAATTATGCCGACGATAAATCAATTGGTAAGAAAAGGGAGAGAAAAAAAGAAAAAGAAATTGAGATCGCCTGCTTTAAAATATTACTTCAATTCTTTGGAAGGAAAGAGGTATTTTGCTCCAGCTCCTTTTAAAAGAGGGATTTGTTTGAAAGTGTTTACAATGGCACCAAAGAGACCAAACTCTGCCTTGAGAAAAGTTGCTAAAGTAAAATTGACAAACGGAATTGAGGTAACAGCTTACATTCCAGGTGAGGGTCACAATTTGCAAGAGCATTCTGTAGTTTTGGTAAGAGGAGGAAGAGTGAAGGATTTACCCGGGGTGAGATATCACATTGTAAGGGGGGTTTTAGATTGTGCAGGAGTTGAAGGAAGAAAAACGAGTAGGTCAAAATACGGTACAAAGAAAGAAAAAACTTAAAAATGGGGAGAAAAAGATACAAAAAAAGAGAAATTCAACCAGATCCTGTGTATAATTCTTTGGAAGTGGCAAAACTAATAAATTTTGTGATGAAAGATGGAAAAAAAGATTTGGCGAGGAAAATTGTTTATTCCGCCTTGAAAATAATTGAAGAAAAAGAAAAAAAGAATCCTTTGGAAGTTTTACAAGAAGCTATTAAAAACGCCCAACCTCAATGGGAAACAAGACCGAGAAGATTTGGAGGAGCTTCTTATCAGGTTCCTGTACCCGTTTCGCCAGATAGAGCAAAAAGATTAGCTTTGAAATGGTTGGTTTTGGGAGCAAGAGAAAAAAAGGGAAAACCAATGAAAGAAAAACTTGCAGAAGAAATTATTTTATCTGCTAAAAATCAAGGTTGGGCTACTAAAAAGAAAGCAGAAGTTCACAAAATTGCTGAAGCTAACAGAGCTTTTGCTGATTTAGCGTAAAAAAATCTTTACCATGAGAAAATACCCGATAGAACAATATCGGAATATTGGATTTATTGCTCACATTTCAGCTGGTAAAACTACTACAACCACGTGCATTTTGTATTACACAGGAAAAATTCATAAAATCGGAACCTTGGAAAAAGGAACGACACCTTTAGATTGGATGATTCAAGAAAGAGAAAGAGCAATGACCATTGTCGCTGCAGCTACAACTTGCTATTGGAAAGTTGAAGGAAAAGAATATCAAATCAATATCATTGATACTCCAGGCCACATTGACTTTACCGCAGAAGTTCAAAGATCTTTGAGAGTTTTAGATGGAGCAGTAGTGGTTTTTGATGGATCAGAAGGGGTTCAACCTCAAAGCGAAACAGTTTGGAGGCAAGCAGAAAGCTTTGGAGTTCCGAGAATTTGTTTTGTTAACAAAATGGATAAAATCGGAGCTGATTTTGAAATGAATGTCAATTCGATTAGAGAGAGATTAAGCGAAAAAGCAGTACCTATTCAATTGCCAATTGGTAAAGAAGAAAATTTTTCTGGTTTGATCGATTTAATAGAGATGAAAGGTTTAAAATTTGTGGGAGAAGAAGGAAAAGAAAGACAAGAAATTGAAATTCCAGAAGAATTAAAAGATTTAGCAAAAGAGTGGAGAGAGCATTTAATAGAGAAAGTGGCAGCTGAAGACGAAAAGCTATTAGAAAAATATCTTTCTGGAGAAGAAATTTCACCAAAAGAGTTAAGAGAAGCAATAAGGCGAGCTACCATTTCTTGTAAGATTTTCCCAATTTTGTTTGGCTCTTTAATAAAAAGAATCGGAGTTTTACCTCTTTTGGATGCAATTTGTTATTACTTGCCTTCACCTGCAGATTTGCCTCCTGTAAAAGGTGTAGATCCTAAAACGGGCAATGAAATAGAAAGAGAACCAAAAGATACAGCCCCCTTTTGTGCTTTAGCTTTTAAAATTCAAACTGACCCTTACGTTGGAACTTTGACTTACTTGAGAGTTTATTCTGGACATTTAGTTAAGGGTTCCTTTGTTTTGAATGCCAACACAGGAGAAAAAGAAAGAATTGGAAGAATTTTAAGAATGCACGCTGATAAAAGAGAAGAATTAGACGAGGTTTTTGCAGGAGAGATTGTAGCTACAGTAGCTTTAAAGAATACTCACACAGGACACACTCTTTGTGATGAAAATTTCCCCATTATTTTAGAGAGACCAACTTTCCCTGAACCCGTAATTTTTACTAAAATTGAGCCAAAAACAAAAGCAGAACAAGAAAAACTCTTTATGAGTTTGAAAAAATTGGAACAAGAAGACCCAACTTTTAAAATGAAATACGATCCTGAAACTGGAGAAACTTTAATTTGTGGAATGGGGGAGTTGCATTTGGAAATAATTGTTGATAGACTAAAAAGAGAATTTAATGTTGAAGGAACGATTGGAAAGCCTCAAGTAGCATACAAAGAAACGATCACGAAAGAAGCTGAAGCTGAAGGAAAATACATCAGACAATCTGGAGGAAGAGGTCAATACGGACATGTTAAAATTAAAATCGAACCTTTAGAAAGAGGAAAGGGTTTTGAGTTTGTGGATAAAATAAAGGGAGGAGTGATTCCAAAAGAATTCATTCCCGCAGTGGAAAAAGGAGTGAAAGAAGCAATGGAAAAAGGAGTTTTGGCTGGTTGGCCTTTAACTGACTTGAGAGTAACACTTTTTGACGGTTCTTTTCACGAAGTAGATTCTTCGGAATTGGCTTTCAAAATCGCAGGATCTATTGCCTTGTTTGAGGCAGCGAAAAAAGCTAACCCGATTTTATTGGAGCCTATCATGAAACTTGAAATTACCATTCCACCTGAGTATTTGGGAGTTGTTATTGGAGATTTAGCATCAAAAAGAGGAAAAGTAGAGGAGACTTTAGATAGAAAAGGATTGAAAGTAATTAAAGCAGAAGTTCCCTTGAGAGAACTTTTTGGCTACGCCACCACTTTGAGATCGTTGACAAAAGGAAGAGGAACTTTTATAATGGAATTTAGTCGTTATCAAGAAGTTCCACCAAACATTGCAAAAGAGATTATTGAAGGAAAAAAATAAAAAGGTCGTAAAAAAATTAAAAAATTCAAATTTTCAAAAAAATTATGCCAGAAAAAGAAAAATTTCAAAGAACAAAACCCCATGTTAACATTGGAACAATAGGACATGTCCATCACGGAAAAAGTACTGTTACTGCAGCTATTACTCATTACTTAAAATTAAAAGGTCTTTGTGAAAAAGAAGTTACAGTAGACGATTTGAACGCAGCTCCAGAAGAAAGAGAGAGAGGATTGACAATTACCATTTCTCACGTAGAATACGAAACAGAAAAGAGGCACTACGCTCACATTGATTGTCCAGGTCACGCAGATTATGTAAAGAACATGATTACAGGAGCTGCTCAATTGGACGGTGCAATTTTGGTGGTAGCTGCAGACGATGGAATCATGCCCCAAACAAGAGAGCACGTTCTTTTGGCAAGACAAGTTGGAGTGCCTGCACTAGTGGTTTACATTAACAAGTGCGATATGGTTCCAGAGAAAGAATTGATAGACTTGGTAGAGAGCGAAGTAAGAGAGCTTTTGAAAAAGTATGATTATCCTGGAGATGAAATTCCTGTAGTAAGAGGTTCTGCCCTAAAAGCTTTGTCTGCGACATCTTTTGACGATCCGGATTTAAAATCGATCGGAGAATTATTAGAAAAAGTTGATTCTTACATTCCAGAACCTGTAAGGGAGTTAGATAAACCATTTTTAATGCCCATAGAAGACGTAATGACTATTACAGGTCGAGGAACAGTGGTTACAGGAAGAGTAGAAAGAGGAAGGTTGAGACCAGGAGAAGAAGTTGAAATTGTAGGTTTTGGAGAGACTAAAAAAACGGTTGCGGTGTCTTTGGAAATGTTTAGGAAGGAATTAGACGAAGCTCAAGCAGGAGACAATATCGGAGTTTTGTTGAGAGGAATTGAAAAAGGAGAAGTAAGAAGAGGTCAAGTCTTGGCAAAACCTGGCACAATTACCCCTCACACTGAATTTGAATGTCAATGTTACATTTTAACCAAAGAAGAAGGAGGAAGACACACTCCATTCTTTTCAGGATATAAACCGCAGTTTTACTTCAGGACAGCTGACGTTACAGGAGAAATTACTTTGCCAGAAGGAGTAGAAATGGTAATGCCAGGAGATACTGTTTCTTTCACTGTGAAATTAATCACTCCAGTAGCTATTGAAGAAAAGCAAAGATTTGCCATAAGAGAAGGTGGAAAAACAGTTGGAGCGGGAGTAGTGACAAAGATTATAAAGTAATTCAAAAAGTTGGATAAAAGTTTTTTGAAGTCAAATTTTCAGAGAAAAGAGTTGATATTTTTAGCGTCTTGAAATTTTAGAATGGTAAAAAAAAGAGAAAAAAAAGAAGAGAGAAAAATTAGGGTAAAGGTAAAGGGTTACGACCCAAAGATTGTTGACCAATCAATAGAACAGATTATCGAGGTAATAGAAGATTTAGGCGGGGAATTTTTAGGCCCTATTCCTTTACCTACTGAAATTAAAAGAATTACAGTAAGAAGGTCTCCTTTTGTACACAAAGATGCGAGAGAACAGTTTGAAATAAGAATTCACAAAAGATTTTTGGAAATCAAAAAAGTAACGAAAGAAATTATTGAAGCTTTACAAAAAATTACTCTTCCTACGGGAGTTGAGATTGAAATTAAAATTTTATGAAAGCCATTTTAGGAAGAAAAATAAAAATGGGACAAATTTTTGATAAAGAAGGAAACGTAATTCCTGTGACCTTTGTTGTCGCAGGACCTTGCAAAATACTGAGAGTAAAAACCAAAGAAAAAGATGGGTACTATGCTTTGCAATTGGGTTTTGAAAAACTTCCAGAAAAAAAAGTAAAAAAATCTCAAAAAAATACCCCTTTTAGAGTAATCAGAGAAATTCGAGCAAAAAATGAGGAAGAAATAAAAAACTTTAAAGAAGGACAAGAAATTACAGTTTCTTTGTTTGAGGAAGGTGAAAAAGTATCAGTTTCTGGAATTACTAAAGGAAAGGGATTTCAAGGAGGAGTAAAAAGATGGGGTTTTGCAGGAAGGCCTTCTACTCATGGAACAAAACATGAAGAGAGAACGATAGGTTCTGTAGGTGCTAAAGGACCAGCACGCGTTTTAAAAGGAAAAAAAATGCCAGGGAGAATGGGAGCTGAAAGAGTAACTGTAAAAAATTTGGAAATTGTAAAGGTTTTTGAAAAAGAAAATATTTTGGCCATCAAAGGAGCTTTGCCAGGGAGAAAGGGTACCCTTTTGGAAATAGTTAAAAGATAAAGAATTTATGGTAAAAGTTCCCCTTTACAATCAAAACGGAGAAATAATAAAGGAAATTGAGCTTCCAAAAGAAATTTTTGAAGTGAAAATTAACCCCAATTTTTTACATCAAGTGGTAGTTTCTCAAATGTCAAACAGAAGACAAGGAACAGCTCACACAAAAACAAGAGCTGAAGTTTCAGGAGGAGGAAGAAAACCTTGGCCCCAAAAAGGATTAGGTTTGGCAAGGCACGGTTCCATTAGATCTCCAATTTGGAAAGGAGGTGGAGTAGCTCACGGTCCGAGAAAAGAAAAAAACTACAAAAAGAAAATTCCAAAGAAAATGAGAAGAAAAGCTCTTTTTATGGCTTTGAGTTCCAAAGTTAAGGATAATGAATTGATTCTCCTGGAAGATCTTAAAATTGAAAAAGGAAAGACAAAAGAAATAGCAAAGATTTTGGAAAATTTAAAAATAAAAGGAAAAAGTGCCCTTTTTGCTTTACCATCTTTAGACAGAAAAATTATCTTAGCTGCGAGAAACATTCCTAAAGTTTCCACAATTCAAGCTAAAGATTTGAACGCTCTGGACGTTTTGAATTCAAAATACCTTTTAATGCCTCTAGAATCTATTGAAGTAATCAAAAAAACTTTCTTAAAAAAATAAAATGAAATTGGAAGACGTTTTGATAAAACCTTTAATCACAGAAAAAGCAAAAAAACTGGAAGAAGAAGGTATTTACACTTTTGTAGTCCACAAAGATGCCAACAAAAAATTGGTAAAAGAAGCTGTAGAAAAAATTTTCAATGTAAAAGTGAAAAAAGTGAGAATTATTAATGTAAAGCCAAAAAAGAAAATGTTTGTGAGACAAGAAGGAAAAAAATCAGGTTTCAAAAAAGCTTTGGTCTTTTTAGAAAAAGGACAAAAAATAGAAATTTAAAGCAGTTTTAGCTCTTGACAAATTCTTTTGAAAGATTAAAATAGTTATATTATGCAAACAAAAATTTTGTTGGCAAAATATACAATTATTGCAAAAGAAATTTTGCCCCTCTTTGTAATGGGTGGAGACGGGGGCAGGTAAAAATTAAAAAGTGAAAAATTTTTAAAAACAACAACCTGCCCCCTAAAAACAAAAAGGGGGCAAATTTAATTTATGGGGGGAGAGAAAATATATTTAACAAAAAAAGGGTTAGAAAAGATAAAAAAAGAATATCAGAAACTTTTAGAAGAAAGGAAAAAGCTTTTGGGTACTCAATCGCCTCAAATTTTGCATTCTGAAGATTTAGATTCTGAGTATTTAGTATTTTTGCAAGAACTTGAAATTTTAGAAGGGAGGATAAAAGAATACGAAAAGATTTTGAAAAACTGTGAGGTGATTAAGATTCCTCCAAAAGAAAAACAAAAAGAAATTCATTTGGGAGCTAAAGTTTTAGTGGAGGTTAACGGGCAAGAGGATGAATTTGAAATCGTAGATTCAATAGAAGCTGACCCAGCTCAAGGAAAAATTTCTTTCAAATCTCCAGTAGGTTCTGCTCTTTTGGGCAAAAAAGAAGGAGATGAAGTTTTAGTTTCTTCTCCAGTAAAAAGGGTGTATAAAATAAAGAAAGTAACTTATAGGTTAGATTGAGAACCTTTGAGTTTCATCAATATATCTCTGATTTGAGCTGCTCTCTCAAAATCTAAATTTTTTACTGCTTCCCTCATTTCTTTTTCCAAAAGTTTTTTATCTTTTATCATCCAAAATTCTGTTTCAACTTCTTTTTCCTTTTTCGCAAAAGCCCACTCTCTGATAGGTTTTATGATTGGTTTTGGAACAATTCCATACTTTTTGTTGTATTCTGTTTGAATTTTCCTTCTTCTTTCTATTTCTTTTATTGCCTCTTCCATCGATTTTGTAATTTTGTCTGCGTACAAAATGCAATGGCCTTCAGGATGCCTTGCTGCTCTTCCCATAATCTGAATTAAAGTAGTCGCTGATCTCAAAAAACCTTCTTTGTCTGCATCCAAAATTCCAATTAATGCCACTTCTGGTAAATCTAAACCTTCTCTCAAAAGGTTGATTCCGACTAAAACATCATACTTTCCTTCTCTCAATTCTTTTAAAATTTGAGGCCTTTCTAAAGTTTTTACCTCAGAATGCAACCACTGACAAGAAATTCCTTCTTCTTTTAATTTTTCTGCCAAAGCTTCTGCTAACCTTTTTGTCAAAGTTAAAACTAAGGCTCTTTGCCCTTTTTTAACTCTTTTTTTGATTTCTTCGATTAAATCTTTAACTTGATTTTTTGTCGGTCTCACTTCGATAGAAGGTTCCAAAAGTCCTGTAGGTCTTATTAACAGTTCCACGATAAATTTTTTTCCTGCTTTTTTTCTTTCGTAATCTCCAGGGGTTGCAGAAACATAAATTATTTTTTTTACTTTTTCGTTGAATTCTTCAAAAGTCAAAGGTCTATTATCGACGCAAGAAGGCAATCTAAACCCATACTCAATCAAGCTTTCTTTTCTCGATCTATCTTGGTTTGCCATAGCTTTCAATTGAGGAATGGTCAAGTGAGACTCATCGATAAAAATCAAAGGATCTTCTTGAAAGTAATCCAACAAAGTCCAGGGAGGCTCTCCTGGTTTTCTGAATTCCAAATGTCTTGAGTAATTTTCAATTCCATGACAGTAACCTGTTTCCTCTATCATTTCCAAATCGTAATTTGTTCTTTGCTCTAATCTTTGAGCTTCTAAAAGTTTATTTTGCTTTCTTAATTCTTTTAATCTTTCTTGAAGCTCCAATCTTATATTCTCTAAGGCAATTTTCAATTTTTCTTGAGGAGTAACCCAAAAATGCGCAGGATATAACCTCGCGAATTTGCACGAATATGAGCACGAATTTCCACGAATATTCGTGAAATTCGTGACCAAATTCGTGTTTATTCGCGATATTTTTTCAATTTCATCTCCAAAAAATTCAACTCTTAAAATTTCCTTTCCCGTCACCAAAAAAATGTCAACTATATTACCCCTTACTCTGAAAGTTGAAGGTAAAAATTCATAATCGTTCCTTTGATAACCAAGTGATGTCAAATGTGCTAAAAAATCTTTTCTTTTTATTTTTTTTCCAGGCTTAATTTCTAAGGCAACTTTTTGATAATCTTCAGGAGAACCAATGTTGTAAATGCAAGAAACAGAAGCACAAACTATAACATCATTTCTTGTTAAAACATCTTGAACTGTCGCATGTCTCAGTCTATCGATTTCTTCATTAATTTTGGCGTCTTTTTCAATGTAAGTGTCAGTTTCTGGAATGTAAGCTTCAGGCTGATAATAGTCATAGTAAGAAACGAAAAAATGGACTGCGTTTTCAGGAAAAAATTCTTTAAATTCTTGATAAAGCTGTGCGCAAAGGGTTTTGTTTGGAGAAATGATTAAAGCTGGTTTTTGCAATCTTTCAATTACTTTTGCCATTACAAAAGTTTTTCCGCATCCTGTCACGCCCAAAAGAACATGATGTTTTTGACCTGTTTTTAAATTTTTTACTAGTTTTTCAACAGCTGTTTTTTGAGCTGGAGTTTCTTTGAAGGGAGCTTTAAGTTTGAACATTGAAAATTTTTTTAATTTTAGGTCCTTCTTTTGTATCTTCAACAAAATATCCCAATTCTTTTATTCTTTCCCTTATTTTGTCAGCTTCTTCAAAATTTTTCTCTTGTCTTAATTTTTCCCTTTTTAAAACTAGTTTTTTCACTTTTTCTGGAATTTTTATTTTCATTGCTTTTTCAAATTTCAACCCAAAAACTCTGTCAAAATCTAACAAAATTTGACACTTTTCAGAATGGGATAATTTCTGGGTGTTTAAAACCTCAAAAATTAAAGGTAAAGCTCGAGGAATGTTCAAATCATCATTGATTGCTTTCAAAAACTTTTCTTTGAAGGGATTAAACTTTAGTTTTTTACTTTTTTCTTCTTTCAAAGTTTTTTCTGAAATTTTCTCATAAATTGAATTTAAAGCTTTTTGGGCTGATTTTAAACTTTCAAAAGTAAAATTCATTTTCTTTCTATAATGAGTTTGAAGACATAAAAAACGAAAAGAAAGAGGATCAAACCCTTTTCTTATTAAATCTTCTAAAGTGAAAATGTTCCCAAAAGATTTTGCCATTTTTTTTCCCTCAACCAACAAAAACTCACCATGCAACCAATACCTTGCCAAAATTTTTCCAAGGGCAGCTTCAGCTTGAGCGATTTCGTTTGTATGATGAATTAAAATATGGTCTACTCCTCCACAATGAATATCAAAAGGAATTCCCAATTCTTTAACTGACATTACCACGCATTCTGTATGCCATCCTGGAAAGCCTTTGCCCCAAGGGGAATTCCAAACCATTTCTTTTCTTTCTTTTGCAAACTTCCAAAGCGCAAAATCAGTTGGGTTTCTCTTTCCTGGAACCATTTCAACTCTTTTACCTGGTAAAATTTCCATTTTTTTGGGCCAAAGCCTCCCGTATGTTTTCAATTTTGAAGTATCAAAATAAACTCCATCTTCTATAATGTAAGTAAACCCTTTTTTTTCTAAAATTTTTATTAATTCAATTTGATCTTTTATGGTCTCTGTAGCTCTCATCCAAACATCAGGTTCCAAAATATTCAATCTTTTTAAATCCCTTTTAAAAGCTCTTTCATAAAATCTCGCAATTTCTTTTGCCGATCTTTTTTCTCTTTTTGCTGCTACCAAAATTTTATCTTCTCCAACATCTTCATCTGAAACCAAATGCCCAACGTCAGTGATATTCATTACATGTTTCACTTTGTACCCATTGTAAATTAAAACTCTTTTCAATACGTCTTCAAAAATATAAGTTCTCAAATTGCCAATGTGAGCGAACCAATAAACAGTCGGCCCGCAGGTGTACATTCTTACAAATTTATTTTTTAGAGGGACAAACTTTTCTTTTTTCCTGGTTAAAGTATTAAAAAGTTTTATCATGGTTTTTTCATTTTCTATTCTATCATATCTTCTTCAGGTTTTGCTATTGCAATTACCATTCCAATTACTCTTTTTGCTCCAGCTTCTTTTAAAACTTTTCCAGCTTCAGAAAGAGTAGTTCCTGTGGTAAAAACATCGTCCACTAAAACAATTTTTTGGCCAAAAATTAACTCTGGATTTTTTACTTTAAAAGCTCCTTTTAAATTTTCTTTTCTTTCTTTTTCTGGTAGGCTTACTTGAGGCTTTGTTTCTTTCACTTTTATTAAAACATCTTCTAAAATTTTTGCTCCAAAAAATTCTGATAATTCTTTCGCGATTTCTTTTGCATGATTGTACCCCCGCCATTTTAATCTTTTTTTTGACAAAGGAATTGGTAAAAATATAAAATCTGAAAAATCGAATTTTTTATCCAAAAGTAAAAAATGAATTTTGATCAAATTTGCCAAATCCTTTGCTAACTCTTTTGCAAAAGGTTCGTATTTGAAAGAGAGAATCATTTTTTTTAAAATTGGGTGGCTATAATCTGTGGCAACAAAAAGGTCATCCAAAATTTTATGGGAAATTCTTTTGTGTTCTTTGAAAATTTCAATTGTTGCTAAACAATCTTCACACAAATAAGTTCCTTCTTTTTTGCATCCAAAACAAAATTTTGGTAAAATCAAATTTAAGAGAAAATTTTTTAGTGACATGAATTTTTCAAAATAATAACATAAAATAAAATGAGATTTTTACTTTTTGGACAAAAACGAGGAGTGGGAATTGATATTGGTACTTTTTCTATAAAAATAGCCCAGGTAAGAAAATCGAAAGAAGGTTTTGTTTTGGAAAATTTAGGGGCAATTCCTGCTTCAGCTCTTTCTAAATCAGGTTTTAGGACTTTTGAGAGAGATACTCTTTTAATTTCTGTTGATGAAGTGGAAAAAGCTTTAGGAATTTTGGCCCAAGAAACTGGAATAAAATTAGAAAACGTTTGCTTCTCTTTGCCAGATTTTGTTTCTTTTTTCTCAACTTTTGAAATTCCAAAATTAAAAAGAGAAGAAATTCCTTTGGTAGTAAAAACAGAAGCAAGAAAATATCTTCCTATTGGAATTACTGAAGTCGATTTTACCTGGAAAATTGTAGGAGCTTCTGATACAAATTATAAAGTGATTTTGATTGCTTTTCCAAAAGAAGTAACTCAGCAATATAAATTAATTGCTCAAAATCTAAAGATAAAAGAATTCACTTTTGAACCTGAAATGGTAAGTTTGTCGAGAGTTTTTGGTGAAGAGGGAGTGGTGGCAATTTTAGATTTTGGAACAAAAAGTATTTGTTGCTCTATTGTAGAAGATAAAAACTTAAAATTTAACTTTAGTATTGATTTTGGAGGGAACATCTTGACAGAGAAAATCAGTAAAAATTTTGGAATAGGAATGGAAGATGCGGAGGAAATAAAAAAAGAATACGGAATTAAGGACCCTGAAAGTCCTTCAACAAAAGTTTTGTTGCCTTATCTACAAAAAGTTTATCAAGACTGTGTAAAAATTTTTGATGAATTTCAAAGAAGAGAAAAAAAAGATATAAAGAAAATAGTTCTTTGTGGAGGTGGGGCTGGGATGCCAGGGTTGTTGGAATTTTTCCAAAAATCATTTAAAATTGAAGTTGTAATTGGAAATCCTTTTTTGAAAATTTTGACACCGCAACATTTTTTAGATAAAATTGAATTAGAAGATGCAGTTTTATTTCCAGTAGCAATAGGTTCTGCTCTAAAAGTTTTTGAAAAATAAAAATTATGGAAGAAAAATTTGAAGAATCAAGAACGCAAAAAATTTTAAGCTTTCTCTTTTTTGCAACTTTTCTAATTTTGATTTTTTCATTTTTGTTTTTATTCATTAGCCAAAAAAGTCTAGAAAAAAAGAAAGAAGAATATCAAAAGAGAATAGAAGCGACAAAAACAAAGGAAATTAAAGAATTAGAACGAAAAATCAATTTAATTCAAGCTCAATTGAGAGATTCAGAGAAAATCGGAAAAGAGAAATATTTTACTCAAAAGCTTTTTGATTTTTTGGAAAAAAATAAGATGGTTGGGATAAAGATTAACTCAGCAGAGTTTGATTTTGAGCAAAAAAACGCGAAGATTTCAGCTGAAGGACCCGATTTTCTTTCTGTGACAAAACAATTGAAAGTCTTTGAAAGTTTACCAGAAATTGAAAATTTATCGGTGTCAGAAGTGAGTTTGGAAAAAGAAGGAAAGGTTAAATTCAATTTTTCATTTTCTTTTAAAGAAGATTTAATAAAATGAGACAAGAAGAAATCATATTTTTAATTTTGTTAATTTTAATTTCATTTTTAGGGGTTTACAGTATTTCGATTTTTTCACAAAAAGTGAAAATTTTAAAAGCAGAAGTTTTATCTTTAAAACAAGAAGCAGAAAGTAAAGAAAAGTATATCCAGAAAATGAAAGAAATTTATGAAAATTTAACCAAAAACGAAATTTATTCTTTAATCCAAACTGCTCTTCCTGAAAAACCAGATTATTCAGATGTGTTGCACTTTTTGTATCAAAAAACAACAGAGCACGGTTTGACTTTTTCTTCAAAAGTTTCTCTTTCTGAAAAACCTGAAAGTTCCCAGGAAACCCAAGCAACTTCAACTTCTTCTTTTTCCTTAAAGCATCTTGAAATTTCTTTTTCTGTCATTGGAAATTACAATAGCTTTCGAAATTTTTTGAAAGATCTTGAATTTTCTCAAAGACACTTTAAAGTAAAAAAAATTGAAATATCGTCTTCAAAAGAAAATTTTGAAATTAGAATGTTGTTGGAGGTTTATCATTATTGATAAAATTTATGGAGTTTGAAACTTTTGAAAAAGAAAAAAGAGAAAATTTATTGATAGCAATTTTGGGATTAGCAATTTTTGTCGTTTTCCTTTTCTTTTTGATAAAAACCCTTTTTATTTTTCCACCAGTTTCAACAATTCCGCAAACTCAAATTCAAATTCAAACTTACGTGTTAGAAGAGGAAAGCTGGAAAAATTTTTGGAAAAGTTTTTCTTCTTTTGAAAGAATAAATTTGCCTTCTCAAGAAGAGTTGGGAGAAAGTTTATTTTAAAATATGTTTGAGATTTTAAGAGAATTAATAAACAGAAATATAATAGATAGGAAAAAGGCAGCAGAATTGCAAATTGAAGCAAGAACCTCTCAAAAAAGAATAGAAGAACTTTTGCTAGAAAAAAATTTAGTTTCAGAAGAAGAGTTGTTTTTAATTAAAGCTAAAATTTTAAGCATTCCTTATTTGAAAGTGGGACCAGAAGAAATTGACGAAAAACTTTTGGACATTTTTCCAAAAGAGACTGCACAACATTATAAAATTGTGCCTTTGAAAAAAATCGGAGAAAAAATTCAAATTGGAGCGGTTTTTCCAGAAGATTTTCAGGTAAAAGAGGTTTTAAAATTTTTGGAAAAACAAAAAAAATTAAGTTTTGATGTAGTCTTAATTTCGCTTTCAAACTTTAAAGAATTGATAAAAAAATACGAAGAGGTTAAAAGAGAATTAGTTGAAGTAGTGGAAACAATAAAAAAGGAAGTAGGAGAAGTTGTTCCTGAAATTTCGGTAACAGAAGCTGGAAGGTTAACAGAAGCTCCTCCTGTAGTAAAGGCAATAGATACTATCTTAAAATATGCGGTGGAGGGTTCTGCTTCAGACATTCATTTGGAACCTTTGCCAAAAGAAAGCATTGTAAGGTTTAGAATTTTAGGGAAGCTAACAAAAACCTTAACTTTTCCAATTCAAATTCATCCTGCTTTGGTAGCGAGAATAAAAATTTTGGCAAATTTGAGAATAGATGAGACAAGAATTCCTCAAGATGGAAGGTTTTCTTTTTTCTTTGAAGGAAGAAAAATTGATTTGAGAGTTTCTACTTTTCCTACTGCCTTTGGGGAAAAAGTAGTTTTGAGAATTTTAGATCCTAAAAAAGGATTAAGAAAAGTGGAAGAACTTGGATTGAGAGGAAAAAATTTTGAAATCTTTCAAAAAGCAATTTCAAGGCCTTACGGAATGATTTTGATTACAGGGCCTACTGGTTCTGGAAAAACCACCACTCTTTATGCGATATTGCAAAAATTGAACAAAGAAGAAACAAACATTGTCACGCTTGAGGACCCTGTAGAATATTTAATCGAAGGAGTAAATCAGTCTCAAATTAGGCCAGAAATAGGTTACACTTTTGCCACAGGTTTACGTCATATTTTAAGACAAGATCCAGATATAATTTTAGTTGGGGAAATCAGAGACAAAGAAACCGCAGAATTGGCAGTTCATGCAGCTTTGACAGGGCATTTGATGCTTTCTACTTTGCACACAAACAACGCTCCTTCTGCAATTTTGAGACTGATTGACCTTGGAATCGAACCTTTTTTGATTTCTTCAAGTTTAATTTTGGTCGTTTCTCAAAGATTAGTAAGGTTATTGTGTCCAAAATGCAAGCAAAAAGTAAAAGCTCCTGAAAAAGTTAAAGAATTAATTGTTAACACTCTAGAGCAACTTCCAGAGGAAATTAAAAAAGAAATAAAAATTGAAAAAGAAATTGAAATTTTTGAACCAAAAGGATGCAAAGAATGTAACTTTCAAGGCTTCATAGATAGGACGGGAATTTTTGAAGTTTTAGAAATTGATGATGAGTTAAGAAATCTTGTGTTGAAAAAACCCACAGAAAAAGAGATTTTTGAGATTGCAAGAAAAAAAGGAATGATTACTTTGAGAGAAGATGGGATTTTGAAAGTTTTGGCAGGAGAAACGACAATAGAAGAAGTTTTGAAAGAAACTTAAAATGAAAAAAATTTTAATCGTTGAAGACGACCCATTTTTGATGGAAATTTATTCAGAAAAATTAAAAAAAGAAGGATTTTTAGTTGAGAAAGCAAAAGATGCTACAGAGTGTTTTCAAAAATTGAAAGAAGAAAATTTTGACCTTTTGCTTTTGGATTTAGTTTTGCCAAAAATGAATGGGTTTGAAATTTTAGAAAAAATTAAAAAAGATTTCCCAGGACAAAAAGTGGCAATAGTATCTAATTTGGGATCAAAGAGCGACATAGAAAGGGCTTTTGAGCTGGGAGCTGTAGATTTTATTGTCAAAGCTAAATTTTCTTTAAAAGAGTTTGTTGAAAAAATAAAAGAAATTTTAGAAAAATGATTATGGATTATTCAAATTGGATAAAAAAACTTTTGAAGGCTGCAATCGAACAAAAAGCTACTGATTTACATTTGGTTGCAGATTATTTTCCTACATTAAGGATTGAAAGAGAATTGGTACCCCTAGGAAAAGAAAAAAAATTGACAGAAGAAGATACAAAAGAATTAGTTTTTGCGATTTTGTCTCCAAGACAAAGAGAAAAGTTGTTAAAAGAGTTAGAGATTGATTTTTCTTTTGAGTTTGAAAATCACAGGTTTAGAGCTAACGCTTTCTTTCAAAGAGGGAAAATTTCTTTAGCTTTAAGAATCTTACCCAAAGAAATAAAAAGCATCGAAGAATTAAATTTGCCTTCAAAACTTCATTTTTTTGCTCAAGCTCAACAAGGATTAGTTTTAATTTGTGGACCTTCTTCCCATGGAAAATCTACCACTTTGGCAGCTTTAATAGAAGAAATAAACAAAACAAGAAATTGCCATATTATTACCATCGAAGATCCAATAGAATACGTTTTTGAGGGGAAAAAGGCAATAATAGAACAAAGGGAAGTGGGAACTGATACAGAAAGCTTTCACGAAGCTTTAAAACATGCTTTAAGGCAAGACCCTGACGTGATTATGGTAGGGGAAATGAGGGACCCAGAATCAATTTCAATGGCAATTACTGCAGCAGAAACGGGGCATTTAGTTTTTTCAACTTTGCATACAAATTCTGCTGCACAAACTATTCACAGAATTATCGATTCTTTCCCTGCAAACCAACAACCCCAAATTAAAAGTCAATTAAGCGCCTGTCTTTTAGGAATTGTTTCCCAAAGACTGGTAAAAAGAATAAAAGGAGGATTAATTCCTGCTTGCGAAATTTTAATTAACACTCCTGCAGTGGCAAATTTAATTCGAGAAGGAAAAATTCATGAAATTCCGATTGTGATTGAAAATTCACAAGAAATTGGTATGATTTCTTTAAACAGATATTTGGCAGAATTAGTAAAAAAAGGAGAAATTGACATTGAAACTGCAAGAGCTTTTAGTTTGAGCCCTTCTGAGTTAAAATTTTTAATAAAATGAAGTTTAAATACCAAGCAAGAACAAAAACAGGAGAGTTAAGAGTGGGGATAATCGAAGCTTCTACAAAAGATAATGCTTTAAGATTGCTTCAAAGCATCGGGCTTTTTGTAATTTCTGTAGAGGAAATAAAACCATCTTTTTGGGACAAAATTTTTCTTTCACAAAAAATTTCAGAAAGAGATGTTATTTTTTTCACAAGATCTCTCTCTACTTTAGTTAACGCAGGAGTTCCTTTGCTCGAAGCTTTAGATGCAATATCAGTTCAAACAAAAAAAGCTTCTTTTAGAAATATTATCCAAGAGATCACAGACGCTGTTGAAGGAGGAATGAGTTTGTCCCGGGCCCTTTCAAAGTACCCTCAAGTTTTTTCTTCTTTTTACACCAATCAAATAAAATGCGGAGAAATTTCTGGAACGTTAGGGCAAACTTTAGAATCTTTGGCAGATTTTTTAGAAAGACAAAGCAGTTTTAAAGGACAATTAATAGGAGGAATGATTTATCCTTTGTTGATTATCCTTATGACTTTCTTTGTTCTTTTTTTTATGACATTTTTTGTTTTCCCAAAATTAGAACCAATTTTTATTGAGAGGGGGGTTGAGCTTCCTTTAATGACAAAAATAGTTTTCTCTTTAGCTCGTTTTTCAATAATAATTTTTGTTTTGTTAATTTTATTTTTAGCTTCAATACCTTCTCTTTTAAAAATAAGAGAACTTCAAGAGTTTTTTCAGAAAAACTTTTTCAAAATTCCTTTGATATCTTCTTTCTTTAAAGAAATTTATCTTTCAAGGTTTTCTCAATCTCTTTATTCTCTTTTGTTTGCAGGATTGCACTTGGTGGATGCTTTAGAAAATAGCGCAGATTTGGTAGGAAACGAAATTTACAAAAAGGAAATTTTAGAAATAAAAGAAGAAGTTAAAAAAGGAGTTCCTTTTTCTTTTGCTTTATCTTCAAGGCCAAAATTTTTTACACCCTTTTTTGTTCAGTTAGTTCAGGCAGGAGAGAAATCCGGGGCTTTGGTTGAAACTTTAAAAAAATTTTCAGAATTTTCTCAAAAAGAAATTGAGAGAAAGCTTGACTACTTCTTGAAAATTTTTGAACCTTTGCTTATAATATTGGTAGCAATAGGAGTGGGATTTTTTGTGGCAGCTATAATTTTACCTTTTTACCAGACAATCACAAAGATTTAAAGGTCGCAAAAGCAAAAAAATAAAAAATGAAAAAAGCATTCACTTTAGTCGAAATGTTAATCGTTATTGCGATCATTGGAATTTTAGCTACGGCAATAATAGTTGCTTTAGGACCTGCAAGAAATCAAGCTAAAGATTCAAGAATTCGGGGAGATGTTCAACAATTGAGGGATTTGGCAGAGACATGGGCTAATACTAATAATTTTGATTATAGAGGATTTGCAGGCTCAAACGGAAATCAAGTGACCACTTGCGCTGACACTCCTTCTGGCGTGCAAAAATTATGCCAAGATATTAGCACCCAAAATGGTGGAACAAATCCTAAAATTTATGCTACACAAAATAGCGTTGCTATATTCGCGAAATTAGCCTCTCCAAATCAATTCATCTGTATGGATACTACTGGAAATGTAAAAACTTACACGACAGATCAAAATTTAAACAGCGGAACTTGTCCATAATAAAGGTCGAATAAAAATTTAAAGATTTTAAAAAAAGATTTTAAAATTAATGAAAAAAGCTTTTACCTTAATTGAATTGTTAATTGTTATTGCGATTATTGGAATTTTGGCAGGGATTGTTTTGGTGAGCTTGACTGGAGCCTTGAAAAAAGGAAAAGACAGCAGAATTCAAGCAGACCTACAGCAAGTAAAAAACATTGCGGGAATGATAATGAGCGATACGGGAAAGTATGATGACTTGTGCTCTGGAGGTGATTTAAGCACTAGTGGTACCTACGGGTCCCAATTGGGTTCACTCAGAAGCGACATTTTAGCTCAAGGGTCAGGAGGAATTGCTTGTTATGCTTCAGGTACAGAATATTGCGTAAGCGCTCGATTAGTTGCCACCAGCGGTGTTTTCTGCATAGACAGCAACGGAAACGCCCTTGTGACTTCAACAGCTTGCAATACAACGAGCTTTACGCCCTGCAAATAATTTTTTAAAAAAATGTGAAGAGGGGGCAGAGAATTTTTTCTCTGCCCTTTAAATTTTCACAATTTTTCCACAAGAGCAGAATTGACAAAGGTTTTAATTTAAGATAAAAATTAAGTTGAGACTTTGTTGAATTTTGAAAACTAAAAATTTTCTCTAAAATTTTTTAAATTTTTTAGGAAATTTTCTATGGAAGTGCTTTATTTTGGAAAAAGAGAACTTAAATTGGACCCTCCTTATTTGTTGCAATTGCAAAAAGAAGCTTGGGAAAAGTTTTTGAATTTTGATCTGAAAAAGCTTTTGAAAGAATGTTCACCCATTTTAGATTACACAAAAGAAAGATTTGAGCTTTGGTTTTTAGATTACAGGTTAGGAAAACCAAAGTATGCCACAGATTATGAAGCAAAAGAAGCAAACGATACTTTTTACGCTCCTTTGTACGTAAAAGTAAAACTAGTTGATAAAAAAAACGAAAAAGAAATAGAACAAGAAGTGCTTTTAGCAAATTTGCCTCTTTTGACAGAAAGAGGCTCTTTTGTTATTAACGGAATTGAAAGATGCTGCATTTTCCAAATGATTAGGGCCCCAGGCCCATATTTTGTTTCAGAAAAAATTCCAGGTAAAAACTTTTTTGGAGCAAAAATAATCCCTCACAGAGGAGCTTGGTTAGAATTTGATACAGAATACTCAGGTTTTATTTCTACAAAAATCGATAGAAGAAAGAAAGTTTTAATGACTACATTTTTGAGGGCTTTGGGAATTGAAAAAGACGAAGAAATTGTAGAGCTTTTCAAAGATGTAAACACAGGAGAGATCGATTTTGTTAAAGAGACTCTAAAAAGAGATCACACAAAAAATCAAGCTGAAGCTTTGATTGAAATTTATCAAAAATTAAAACCAGGAGGGATAGTAACTTTTGATATTGCTAAAGATTATTTTGAGAATTTGTTTTTCAATTTTGAGAGATATGATTTGAGCGAGGTCGGAAGATGGAGGTTCGTTCAAAGGTTTGGGGGAGAGGAAAAAAAAGAGTATTTGCCAGAAGATAGAGTTTTGAAAAAAGAAGACGTAATTTTTGTTTTGAGGGAATTAATAAGAAAAAATAACGATCCTTACGCTTTACCAGATCAAATCGATCATTTGGGAAACAGAAGAGTGAGACCTTTCACCGAAATTTTATTAGATAGAATGAGAGTTGGTTTTGCGAGAATTGAAAGAATGGTAAAAGATAGAATGTCTACTTTGCCACCAGAAAGTTTGACTCCAATGCAACTCATTAACCCAAGGCCAATGATGGCAGTAATAGAAGAATTTTTCACTTCAGGACAAATTTCGCAATTTTTAGATCAAGAAAATCCATTATCAGAAATAGAACACAAGAGAAGAGCGACTGCAGCAGGGCCAGGAGGCTTGGAGAAAAAAAGAGCTGGTTTTGAAGTAAGAGATGTTCAACCTAGCCATTACGGAAGAATTTGCCCCATCCAAACTCCAGAAGGCCAAAACGTAGGAATTAACACTTATTTAGCAGTGTACGCAAAAATTAATCCCTTTGGATTTTTGGAAACTCCATATTTTAAAGTAGAAAACGGAAAAGTAATGAAAGATAAAGTAGTTTACCTGAATGCTTTTGAAGAAGAAAGAGCAAAGATTGCTTCTGGAATAGTAAAACTGGGAAAAAACGGAGAAATTTTAGAGGAAATAGTTGAAGGAAGGGAAAACGGCGAACCTACTTTATTGAGAAAAGAAGAAATAGAATACATTGATGCTTCCGATTTTCAAATTCTTTCTACCTCTTCAAGTTTAATTCCTTTTTTGCAAAACGATGACGCAAACAGAGCTTTAATGGGTTCTAACATGCAAAGGCAAGCTGTACCTTTAATTGATCCTGACGTTCCCTTAATAATGACAGGAATGGAAAAGAAAGTAGCAGAAGATTCGGGGAGAATAATTTTGGCTCCAGAAGATGGAGAAATAAAAGAAGTTGATGGACAAAGAATCGTTTTTGTTGGAAAAAGCGGTAAAAAAAGAATCTTTGAGTTAAAGAGATTTGAAAGAACGAACCAATTTACTTGCTTTGATCAAAGACCAAGAGTTAAAAAAGGCCAGAAAGTAAAAAAAGGAGAACCTTTAACAGACGGGGGAGCGATAAAAGATGGATTTTTGGCTTTAGGAAAGAATGTTTTGGTCGCATTTTTGCCTCACAGAGAAGGAAATTTCGAAGATGCAATCATTGCTTCAGAGAGATTGGTAAGAGATGACGTTTTCACTTCAATTTACATTGAAAATTTTGAATGCAACGTGAGGGAAACAAAAATTGGACCTGAAGTAGTCACTGCTGATATTCCAGGAGTGAGCGAAAAATGGCTAAAGAATTTGGACGAAGAAGGGATTGTAAGAGAGGGAGCTTTTGTTTTCCCAAGAGATATTTTAGTGGGGAAAATTTCTCCAAAAGGTGAAAAGGAATTGAGTCCAGAAGAAAAATTATTAATGGAAGTTTTTGGTGAAAAAATGAAAGATGTAAAGGATACTTCTTTGAGAATGGAATATCAAAAAAGAGGAGTGGTGACAAGAATAAAAAGGTTTTCGAGAAAGTTAGGTCACAAACTTGAGCCAGGAGTAATAGAAAAAATTGAAGTTGAGGTAGCAGAATTGAGAAAATTAGAACCTGGGGATAAACTTGCAGGAAGACATGGAAACAAAGGAGTGGTAGCAAAAATTTTACCTATCGAAGATATGCCGTTTTTGGAAGATGGAACGCCAGTAGATTTGGTGCTATCTCCTATTGGAGTAATTTCAAGAATGAATTTGGGTCAGATTTTGGAAACAGTTTTTGGTTTCGTAGCAAAAAAGGAGAATTTTTACGGAATTTTCCCACCATTTTGTGGAATGAGTATTCAAGAAATTTTTGAAAAGTTAAAGAAAGAAGGGTTTGAAAAAAGTTTAAATTACACCGGAAGGTTCAGGCTTTACGATGGAAAAACAGGATTGCCTTTTTCTCAAGATGTTTTAGTAGGGGTAATGTACATTATGAAGTTAAACCACATGGTGGCAGATAAAATCCATGCAAGGTCCGTTGGGCCTTACTCTTTGATTACTCAGCAACCTTTGGGAGGAAAAGCAAGGTTTGGAGGACAAAGGTTTGGAGAAATGGAAGTTTGGGCACTAGAAGCTTTTGGGGCAGCCCACACTTTGCAAGAGATGTTAACTTTTAAATCAGACGATGTTTTGGGAAGAAATCAAGTTTATCAAGCAATTTTGAAAGGCGAAGAAATAAAACCTCCAAACATTCCCGCTTCCTTTTCGCTTTTGGTGTCTGAATTGAAAGCTTTAGGTTTGGCGGTCGAAATTAAAACAGACAAAAAACAAAAATGAGGGTTTCAAAAAATCAAGACCTTTCTCTATCAAAATTAAAAGTCGAGGATATTAAAGCCATTAGAATAAGATTGGCTTCGCCAGAAGAAATTTTAAAGTGGAGCCATGGAGAAGTGAAAAAACCAGAGACAATAAACTATAGAACTCAAAGAGCGGAAAGAGATGGACTCTTTTGTGAGAAAATTTTTGGTCCTGAAAAGAATTATCAATGCTACTGCGGGAAATACAAAGGAGTAAAATACAAAGGAATAGTTTGTGATAGATGCGGAGTAGAAGTGACAAGCTCTGTGGTAAGAAGAGAAAGAATGGGACACATAAAATTGGCAGTTCCAGTAGCTCACATTTGGTATTTGAGAGGAGTCCCTTCTATTATGGGGATAATTTTGAGGAAATCAAGAGAAGAAATAGAGAAAGTAGTTTATTTTGTAGCTTATATTGTAATGGAAGTTGACGAAGAAAAAAAGAAAAAGATTTTAGAAAAAATCGAACAAGATTTTGAGAAAAAACTAAAAGAGATTTCAAAAATAGAAGATGAAAAAGAAAGGAAAGAAAAAGAAGAGGCACTAAAAAGGGAAAAAGAAGAACAAAAGAGAGAGGTTTTGGAAATTTCACCTTTGAAAATTATTTCAGAAACAAAATTAAGAAATTTAACTTCAAAGTACGGAAATTTCTTTAAAGTTGGAACTGGAGCTGAAGCTTTGAGGAAAATTTTTGAAAAAATAGACTTGAAAGAAGAGATAAAAACGATGGAAAAGGAAATTGAAGGAATTGAAAATCCTGAAATGAAAAGAGAAGTTTTTGCAAGATTGAGACTTTTCAAAAAAATGGAAAAAGCAAAAATTAGACCAGAATGGATGTTCTTAACTGTTTTGCCAGTTTTGCCTCCTGAATTGAGACCGATAGTTCAAATTGAAGGAGGAAAATTTGCTTCTTCTGATTTGAACGATCTTTATCGAAGGGTAATTCATAGAAACAACAGGTTAAAGTACATGATGGAAATTGGCGCTCCAGAAATTATTATCAGGAATGAAAAAAGATTGCTCCAAGAAGCAGTCGATGCTCTTTTGGATAATGGAATGCGAAAAGCTGTAACGACAAGAGCTAGCACTGGAGGAAGAAGGCTTTTGAAATCTTTGGCAGATTTGTTAAGGGGAAAAGAAGGAAGGTTTAGACAAAATCTTTTGGGAAAGAGAGTTGATTATTCTGGAAGGTCAGTAATTGTAGTCGATCCAAATTTAAAAATTCATCAAGTAGGTCTTCCAAAAACTTTAGCTTTAGAAATTTTCAGACCTTTTGTTTTGAGAAAAATTTTAGAAAAAAATTTAGCTCCGAATTTAAGAGCAGCTCAAGAATTAATAGAATTGCAAGAAGAAGAAGTTTGGGAATGTTTAGAAGAAGTGGTAAAAGACAAAGTAGTTTTACTTAATCGTGCTCCCACTCTTCACAGATTGAACATTCAAGCTTTTTATCCAGTTTTAATCGAAGGAAAAGCAATTGCAATTCCTCCTTTAATCTGCAAAGGGTATAACGCAGATTTTGACGGAGACCAAATGGGAGTGTTTTTGCCTATTACAAAAGAAGCTCAAGAAGAGGCGAAAAACTTTATGATTTCAAAGAAAAATTTATTGAAACCTGCTTCAGGATTGCCTATTGTTACTCTTTATCAAGATATTGTCTTGGGATGTTACTATCTCACTGAAATGGTAGAGGGTGCAAAAGGTGAAGGAAAAGTTTTTAGTTCTTTTGAGGAAGCGATTTTAGCTTGGGAATTGGATAAAGTAGATTTGAGAGCGAAAATAAAAGTTTATCAAGGGAACAATGAATTGCTAGAAACTACGCCAGGAAGAATAATTTTTAACTCTGTTTTACCCAAAGGCTTTCCTTTCCAAAACAAACAAATCAAAATTAAAGATTTAGAAAATTTAGTTTTAGAGCTTTACTTGAATTATCCTTTAGATGAAGTTTGTGAAACCATAGAAAAAATTAAAAAATTGGGGTTTGAGTTTGCGACTTTATCTGGAACAACTTTTGCCTTGGATGAACTCACTCCACCTCCTCAAAAAGAAAAAATTTTAGAAGAAGCAGAAAAAAAAGCTCAGGAAATAGAAAAACAATACGAAAAAGGATTTTTAACAAAAAGAGAAAAGCTTTTAAAGAAGATAGAAATTTATCTTCCTGCAATAAGAGAAGTGGAAAACTCACTTTCTCAAACTCTTTCTCCTCAAAATTCCATTTTAAGAATGGTTTCTGCAGGAGCTCGAGGTTCTTTTAAGCAAGTAATGCAAATTTTAGGAATGAAAGGTTTAGTAACCAATCCTTTGGGAGAGATAATTGAACTTTTAATTAAACATTCTTATTATGAAGGTCTTTCTGTGCTGGAATATTTCATTTCTACTCACGGTGCGAGAAAAGGACAAACTGACAAAGCTTTGAGAACCTCTAGCGCAGGTTACTTAACAAGAAGGTTAGTCGATGTCGTTCACGAAGTTATTGTAAGAGAAAAAGATTGCAAAGACCAAAAGGGAATAGAAATTTTGAGAAAGGATGCAGACGAAATCGGACAAAAGTTTTTCTTTAAAATTTTAGGAAGAATAGTTTTGGAGGATGTAAAAACAAAAACAGGAAAAGTAATAGTGAAAAAAGGAGAATTGATCGATTACTACAAAGCCTTAGAAATAGAAAAAGAGGGAATAGAAAAAATAAGGGTGAGGTCGCCTTTGACTTGCAAAACAAAATACGGAGTTTGCCAAAAGTGCTATGGTTTGAATTTAGCGGATTTGAAAGAAGTAGAATTGGGTACTGCGGTAGGAATTTTAGCAGCTCAGTCTATCGGGGAACCTGGGACTCAGTTGACAATGAGAACTTTCCACTATGGAGGAATTTTTGGGGAAGCAGATATTACCACAGGTATTCCCAGAGTTGAAGAAATTTTTGAAAACAGAGAGCCCAAAATCGAAGCTAAAGTTTCAGAAGTTGATGGAAAAGTAGTAGAAGTTGAAGAAAGAAAAATAAAAATAAAAGATGAAAAAACTGGAAAAATTTTTGAATACGAAGTTTTACCTGGCTTGGCAATTTTAGTAGAAAAAGGACAAAAAGTTAAAAAAGGGCAAAAATTAACAGAAGGAAATTTGAATTTCAAAAAGCTTTTTGAGATTTTAGATAGAGAGGAATTTTTAAGAGAAATTGTGAAAGAAATTCAAAAAGTTTATGTATCTCAAGGGGTTCAAATTCATGACAAACACATTGAGATTGTAGTAAGACAAATGCTATCTCGAGTGAAAATTATTTCAAGAGGGGATTCTGACTTTTTGGAAGGAGAAATAGTAGAAAAAGACCTTTACTTGGAAGAAAAAGAAAGATTAAAGAAAGAAGGAAAAACTCCTCCAAAAGCAAAAGAAATTTTGCTCGGAATTTCAAAAGTAGCTTTAACCACCTCTTCGTTTTTATCTGCAGCTTCTTTCCAAGAGACTACAAGAGTGTTAATTTTAGCTAGTATCGAGGGTAAAGAAGATAAACTCAGAGGATTGAAAGAAAACGTAATTTTGGGTAAACTTATTCCAGTAGGTACTGGCTTTGTGAAAGATGAAGAAAAAACAAAAGAATGCTAAAAAAAAGAACAGGAAAATCTCTTTAGATTTTGTTTATAAATTATTTCTTAAAACCTTGAAGATCTTTTATGAAATTTCATCTCAAAGATGGTTTTTTCCTTTTTTGTTTTTTCTTTTGGCTTTAATTTTTACTTTGAGCTCTCTGAACTTAGCAGGGAAATTGGGGAATTTTGTTTTTAAAATTTTTTCTCTTGTTTTTGGTAAAACTTTTTATTTTTTGGGCCCTCTTTGCTTTTTGGTTTTCATTTCTATTTTATTTTCAAAATATCAAAAAAAAGAATTTTGGATTTCTTTTTCCTCTTTAATCTTTCTTTTTTCTAGTTTGTGGTTTTTTGGAGACGGTTTTTTAGGAAAAAAAATTTCAGGTTTAATGGAACCTTTTCTTGGGAAAATTTTATCTAAAATTCTCTCTTTTTCCTTGTTTTCTTTTTCTTTGTTTTTGTTCTTTTTGATTTCAAAACAGGAAAAAAAAGCTCTTTCTACTTCTTTTAAAAGATTCTTAATTCCAATTTTTAAAGAAAAAAAGTTTGAAATTTTAGAAAAAGTTGAAGAGAAAAAAGAAAAAGAAAAAACTGAAAAAGTTTCCCTGAAAGAAGTGAAGCTAAAAGAAAAAGGATATCCCAAAATGCCTTTGGAAATTTTTGAAGAAGAAAAAGAAGAATCTTTTGGAGGAGACATTGAAAAGAATGTTTATTTGATTAAAAAAACGATGGAAGATTTTGGAATTGAAGTTGAAATGGGGGAGGTTAAAGTAGGACCGACGGTAACTCAATACACTTTAAAACCTGCAGAAGGAATAAAGCTTTCTCGAATTACTTCTTTGGTGCATGAACTTTCTTTAAATTTAGCTTCCCATCCAATCAGAATCGAAGCTCCAATTCCTGGAAAATCTTTGATCGGAATAGAGGTTCCAAATAAAAAAAGAGCTTTAGTAAGATTGAGAAATCTTTTTTCTTTAAAAGAATTTCAAAATTCTTCTCCTTTAGTTTTTGTGGCAGGAAGAGATGTAAGAGGAGATCCTGTTTTTGAAGATTTATCAAGAATGCCTCACTTGTTAGTAGCAGGGGCCACAGGCACTGGTAAAACTTTATTTTTGAATTGCTTGATTTTGTCTTTAATTTATAAAAACCCTCCAGAAATTGTAAAGTTTATTTTAGTCGATCCAAAAAGAGTCGAATTTTCAATATACAAGAATTTACCACATTTGCTTTTTCCCGTGATTTTGGAAACAAAAAAAGTAACCTTAGTTTTGGACTGGTTAATACAAGAAATGGAAAGGAGGTTTGAAGTTTTATCTTTGCTTCAAAAAAGAAACATTTTTGAGTATCAATTGAGTAAAAAAGAAGACGAAGAAGAAATGCCTTTTTTGGTTTTAATAATCGATGAGTTAGCAGATTTAATGCTTGCTCGAGGAAGAGAAATTGAACAAAAAATAGTAAGGCTGGCCCAACTTGGGAGAGCGGTCGGGATTCACTTGGTATTGGCAACTCAAAGACCTTCTGTCGAAGTTTTAACAGGGTTAATTAAAGCAAACATTACAGCTAGAATTGCTTTTAAAGTTGCTACTCAATTTGATTCGAGAACAATTTTAGATATGGGAGGAGCAGAAAAACTATTGGGAAAAGGAGATGCTCTATTTTTGACACCAGGAAATGTAAAGCCAAAAAGAATTCAAACTCCTTTTATTTCAGAAGCAGAATTAAAAAGAGTAATGGGATGGTTTGAGAAAAAAGGAATGTTTCCAAAGTTTGATCCTGAAATTTTAGAAGTTTTAGAAAAAGACGTTGAAGAAAAAACTTTCGAAGATATTATCGTTGAAGAAGATCCACTTTTGGAGGAAGCAGAGAGGTTAGTGATTCAAGCTCAAAAAGCTTCTGCTTCATTTTTGCAAAGAAGAATGAAAATAGGTTATGCGAGAGCAGCAAGACTTCTTGACCTTTTAGAAAAAAAAGGAATTGTAGGACCTGCTCGAGGATCAAAACCAAGAGAAGTTTTAGTAAAACCTGAGGAAGAAGATACAAAAGAGTGGGAATCAATTTAAAAATTTGATAAAATCTTAAAATGGCAAAAAAAGAAAATAAAAAAAGAGAAGGATTGGAATTTGTTTTGGAAGAATTAAAGAAAAAATTTGGAGAGGGAGCGATAATGAAATTGAAAGAAGTGAAACCTGCGAAAGTAGAAGTAATTCCAACAGGATCGATTGCCTTAGATATTGCTCTGGGAGTTGGGGGTTGGCCAAGGGGAAGAATAATTGAAATTTTTGGTCCAGAAGCTAGCGGAAAAACTACTTTGGCTTTGCACGCTCTTTGCGAAACTCAAAAAAAAGGCGGAATTGGAGCTTTTGTAGATGTAGAACATGCTTTAGATCCAGATTATGCAAAAAGAATCGGAGTTAATGTAGAAGAACTTTTAATTTCTCAACCTGAGTCAGGAGAACAGGCACTTCAAATTGTTGAAACTTTAGTAAAATCTGGTGAGGTAGACACGATAGTAGTAGATTCTGTAGCAGCTTTGGCTCCAAAAGCAGAGATTATGGGAGAAATCGGAGAAACCCAAATTGGACTTCAAGCAAGGTTAATGTCTTCTGCATTAAGAAAGCTTTCTTCTGTAGTTTCGAAAACAAATTCTATCATTATTTTCTTAAATCAAATAAGAATGAAAATTGGCTCTTACGGGAAACCAGAAACTACTCCCGGAGGTTTGGCTTTAAAATTTTATGCTTCAGTAAGAGTGGAATTGAAAAAAATAGGTCAGATTAAAAAAGGAGAAGAAATTGTAGGTAATAAAATTTCAGCTAAAGTAGTAAAAAACAAAGTAGCAGCCCCTTTCAAAAGCGCAGAATTTAACATATATTACAACGAAGGCATATCACCTTATGTAGATTTGATCAACACAGGTTTAAAATATGGAGTGATCAAAAAAGCAGGAAGTTGGCTACAATATGAAAATTTAAAATTAGGACAAGGAGTGGAGGAAGGAAAGAAATTCTTAAAAGAGCACGAAGATATATTTCAAAAAATAAAAGAAGAAATTTTTAAAAAAGCATTTTCAGAAGAAAATTTTTCTCAATGATAGTTTTTGACAACGTCACTAAAATTTATAATTTGAAAAATAAAGAAAGCGTCTTAGCTTTAAAAGATGTTTCTTTTAAAATTGAAGATAAAGAATTAGTGCTTTTGGTTGGAAAATCTGGTTCTGGAAAGAGCACAGTGTTAAAATTAATTTTGGGTGAAGAAAAGCCAACTTCAGGAAGAATTTTGATCGATAACGAAGAAGTGCCAAAAATGAAAGATGGAAAGCTTTCAAAATTAAGAAGAAAAATTGGAGTAGTTTTTCAAGATTACAAGCTTTTATCTCAAAGGAACGTTTTTGAAAACGTAAGCTTTGTTATGGAGATGACAGGTTTTTCTGATGAGGAAATTAAAAAAGAAGTTCCAGAAATTTTAGAAATTGTAGGTTTGGAAAAGAAAATTTACAATTTCCCCGATGAGCTTTCTCAAGGTGAAAAACAAAAGCTTTGTATTGCGAGAGCGATCGCTCATCGACCAAAAATTTTACTAGCGGATGAACCTGCAGGAAATTTGGATCCAGAGAATACTTTAGAAATTTTAAGAATTTTCAAAAAAATAAATTCTGAATTGAAAACTACTGTTTTAATTGCCACTCACTATCAAGACGTGGTTGATTTTTTTAAATCAAGAATTTTAATTTTGAAAGAAGGAAGGTTAATTTATGATGGTCCCTACAAAAAGACATTAATTTTAAAATTATGATAGTGGCTTTAAAAAGGGGAATAAAATACGGATGGAATACCTTTACCAAAAATTTGGGAGTAGGGTTTATCAATCTTTTTGTTTTTTCTTTTACCTTATTTTTGTGTACTTTGTTTTTCTTTTCTTTGAAAGTTAGCGAAATTCTAATCGAAAATTTAAAACAAAAAGCTGACATTTCAGTTTACTTTAAAGAAGGAGTTTCAAAAGAAGAAATTTTTAAAATAAAAGAAGAACTTTTAAAAATTGAAGGAGTAGAAAAAGTAGAATTTTTATCAAAAGATGAGAACTTGGAAAAATTTAAAAAAAGGCATCAGAAAGATCCAACCATTCTTTCAGCTTTAGAAATTGTCGGAAACCCTTTTTTCGATTCTCTTTCAATTTATGTTAAAGATTCTCAAAAAATCGAAGAAATATTGAAATTTTTAAAAAGTAAAAAAGACTTAATTCAAGAAGAAGATTACACTGAAAAGAAAACCACTGTTGATAAAATTTTTAACATCACAAAAAACATTCAAAGAGGACTTTTGCTTGTTAGTTTATTTTTCATTGGAGTTTCTACTCTCATTGTTTTTTTTACCGTTCACTTGACGATTCTAAATCAAAAAGAAGAATTAACCGTTCAAAAACTTGTGGGAGCTTCAAACTTTACCATTTTGTTTCCTTTTTTATTCCAAGAGATTTTATGGGCATTTTTTGGAGTAATAATTTCTCTTTTAGTTTTTACTCTCTTTTTAAAATTTTTAACTCCTTATTCTGCTTTTTTGTTGCGTGAAGCCCAATTTTTTGATATATTTAAAGAGAACTTTTTTAAAATTTTGGGTTTGAACTTTTTAATAGCTTTTGTTTTAGCTTCTTTTTCTACTTATTTTGCAGGAAAAAGATACCTTAAAATTTAATGGAAAAATTTTGCGGGGTGGTGCAATAGGTAGCACGTCAGGCTCTGGACCTGAAGATCCTGGTTCGAATCCAGGCCCCGCAGCAAAATTTTTTCAAGAAATAGTTTTCAAGCAAACTATATACTCTCCTTTTATTTCATCTTTTTGCAATTCTTCGATTACTTCCTCTAAATTTCCTCTATAGATTTTTTCATGAAACTTTGTTAATTCCTTTCCTACAATTGCAAAAATTTTAATATTTTTTTCTTTTGCCATTTGGTTTATTTCCTTTAAAGTTTTCAAAATCCTAAAAGGAGATTCAAAAAAGATTTTTGGTTCTTTTCCCTCAAGAATTCTTTCTAAAAATTTTTTTCTTTTTTTCTTTTTTGGCAAAAATCCTAAAAACAAAAACCTATCAGCAAAAATTCCTGAGACAGAAAGAAAAGTTGTAATAGCACAAGGCCCTGGAACTGGGACAATTTTTAATTCATCTTCTTTTAAATTTTGATACAAAAAATCAATGAGTTTCCCTCCAGGGTCAGAAATTCCGGGAGTTCCCGCATCACAAACTAAAGCTAAATTTTTCCCCTCCTTTAAAAGATTCAAAATTTTTTTGGTTTCTTTTAATTTTGAATGTTGATGATACCTTATTAAATTTTTTCCTTCTATTTTGTAAAAACTCAAAAGTTTTTTTGCCCTTTCTATGTTTTCACATAAAATAACATCGCACTCTTTTAAAACTTCAAGAGCTCTTAATGTAATATCTTTTAAGTTTCCGATGGGAGTGGCCACTACAAAAAGAGGCATAAAAAAATTTAAATTTTTTCTTCTTCAAAAAATTTTTGCAAAAACCTAAAGAAAATACCAGACAAAGGCACTGCCAAAATTGCTCCCCAAACTCCCATCAATTTTCCTCCAATCAAAAGCGAAAGTAAAATTAAAAAAGGAGGAAGTTCGACATATTTTTTAGCTAAAAAGGGAACGAAAACATTTCCTTCAATAAGTTGGATTAAAGAAAGCAAAATTAAAGCTAAAACTCCTTTGTAAATTGAGTCCAAAAGAGCTAAAATTACAATGAGACTTCCAGAAAAAAGAGGACCTAAAATCGGGATGAAATTTGAAATTCCAAACAAAAGAGAAAGAGAAATTGGATAGTTAATTTTTAAAGCCAAAAGAGTGAAAAAACACAAAATTGCGCAAAAAACACTTCCTAAAATTTTAATCCCCATCCAAAAAGAAACTTTTTCTTCAATATCATTCCAAATTTTCAAAACGCTTTCTTTTTTTTCACCAAAAATTAAAGAAAAAATTCTTTCTATTCCTTTCTCTTCTATTGAAAGAAAAAATGCTAATGAAAAAATCGAAAAAGCTGACATTATTCCTCCAAAAATGGCAGAAACAGTGGAAACAAAATTTTTTGAGGCTGAAATTAAAAAAGATTGAAGGTTTTGAGTTAATTCATTGAAGCTTTCAAAAGAGATGATTCCTAGAGCTTTAAGAGAAGGAGAAATTTTTTCGAAATACTCTGGCAAAATTTTTAAAAAATGATTCAATTCTTTGAATAAAGGTAAAGAAAGAAAATAAACGGTTCCACAGAGTAAAATAAAAAAACCGAGATAAACTATTAAAGCAGAAAAAACTCTAGGAATTTTTTTAGAAAGAAAGCTTATTGGTTTCTCAAACAAGATTGTTAAAACGAAAGCGAACAAAACCCAAAGCAAAATCTCTTTAATTGAAAACAGAAGATAACAAAATAAAATAAAAAGGGCAATTTTAAAAAGAGTTTGAGTTGAAATTTCGATTTTTGAATTCATACTTTCAAAATTTTTTCTACGCCTTCTTTTTTCATTGAAGGATGAATCAATGCCAAATTTAGCTTTTCTGGAACAAAAAATTCTTTTGCAAAATCTTTGAGTTGATTCAAGGTTACTTTTTCTATGTTTTTGAAAAATTCTTCCTTTGTTAAAATTTTGTTTTCTAAAAGCTCGTGCAAAACATAAAAGTGAAGTTTGTTTTCTGCGCTCTCAAAGAAAATATCAAATTTTCCTTTAATGTTTTCTTTTGCTTTTTTCATTTCTTTTTTTGAAATTTCAAATTTCATTTTCTTCAATTCCTTTAAAATTTCTTTTATTCCTCTTTCTGTTTCTTCAATTTTCAAACCTGCGCAAATTCCCAAATATCCTGAATCTAAATCAGAGAAAGATTCTGAAAAAATGTAATAAGCAATCCCCATTTCTTCTCTTATTTTTTGGAAAAGTCTTGAACTCATCATTCCACCTAATATCGTTGCTAAAACTTCTTGAACGTATTTTCTTTTATCGAACAAATTTACCCCTCTGTGGCCCAAAATTAAATGGCACTGATCAACTTTCCTTTCTTCCAATAAAACTTCAGGTTTTTTTTGATCTTCAATAAGCTTTGGTCTTTCTCTTTTTTTGCCAGGTTTTGCTTTTTCAAAATATTTTTTTATCTCCTTTAAAATTTCTTTTTTATCGAAATTTCCGCTTACCCCTAAAACTAAATTTTGAGCTACGTATTGTTCGTTTTTGTATTTCAAGAGCATTTCTCGATTGAAATTTTTTATCGTTTCTTTTTCACCGACTATCGGTCTTCCCGCAGGTTGATCTCCATACAGCACTTTTTGCCACAAAAGCTGAACTCTTTTCATTGGGTCGTCGTTTATCATGTTTAACTCTTCAATCACCACTCCTTTTTCTTTTTCTATTTCCTCTTCTTTAAAAAGCGAATTGAAAAAAATGTCTGCCATCCACTCCAAAGCCAAATTTCTTTTTTGAGAAGTGATTTTCACATAAAAGCCGGTAAATTCTTGTGAAGTAAAAGCGTTATAAATTCCGCCTGCGCTATCTAAGGGCTCTGAAAGTTCTTTTGGGTTTGGTCTTTTTTTTGTGCCTTTAAAAAACATGTGTTCTAAAAAATGAGAAATTCCAGCTTCTTCTTTTGTTTCGTATTTTGATCCTGTTCCTACCATCAACAAAACAGTGAAAATATCAGTGTTTTTCTCTGGAACCAAAATTACTCGAGTGCCGTTTTCGAGTTTTGTTTTAAAAAATTTTTCCATAAAAAATTTTTAAAAATTTGTGCCCGGGGAGGGACTTGCACCCTCAAGGGAAAAACTCCCACACGATTTTGAGTCGTGCGCGTCTGCTAATTCCGCCACCCGGGCCCAAAATTTTAAATTTATTTTACCCAATTTATTTTAATTTTTCAACAAAAAGCCCCCTTGACTTTTCTTTTTGAAAGATTATAATAAAAGTATGAGAAAAATTTTTTCAGGATAAAAGCTTGAAACATTCTGCTTGGAAGCTTTTTGAATAAAAAAATCGCTGCTTCCAAGCAGCGATTTTTTGAACCTTAAAACTGAAAAAAGGAATTTGGGTGTTAAAATGGTGCAGCCTCTGGGGTTTAGGGGTGGAGGGTGGATGCCTCGGGAGTTGGGGAAAAAGAGGGCGTGGCGTAGCTGCGATAAGCTGGGGGGAGGTGCGTAGCAACCTGTGATCCCCAGATTCCCTCTCAACCCGGGGAAGTGAAACATCTCAGTACCCGGAGGAAAAGAGACCAATATGGCATTCCCTGAGTAGCGGCGAGCGAAAAGGGAGGAGCCCAAACCAGAGAGATTTTTCTCTCTGGGGTTGTGGGGCAAAGACGGAGGAGAGAAAATCTCCTCAGGGAGTTACAAATCCTCTCTCTAGCCGAAGGACCCTGGAACGGGCCGCCATAGAGGGTGAAAGCCCCGTAGGCGAAAGGGAGAGGACTCCCGGGTCTTTGACCCCGAGTACCTCGAGGTCAAGATTACCTTGAGGGAAGCAGGGAGGACTATCTCCCAAGGCTAAATACCCCAACTCACCGATAGTGGACTAGTACCGCGAGGGAACGGTGAAAAGAACCCCGGTGAGGGGAGTGAAACAGAACCTGAAACCCTCCACTCACAAAGAGTCGGAGTCTCCCCAGATATACATCTGGGGGGATGACGGCGTACCTATTGGAGCAGGACCCTACGAGTTTTCGTCTCTCCCAAGTCTAAGGGCTTCTGGCCCGAAGGCGAAGTGAAAGCGAGGGTTAATTAGCCCGCGAGGGAGAGGCGAAAGACCCGAAGCCGGGCGATCTACCCCTGGGCAGGGTGAAGGCGGTGGACAACACCGCTGGAGGCCCGAACCGGTGGGTGGTGCAAAACCTTCGGACGACCTGGGGGTAGGGGTGAAATGCCTATCGAGCCCGGGAATAGCTGGTTCTCCCCGAAATAGCTTTAGGGCTAGCCTCAGGCGTTTCCCTGGTACGGTAGAGCCACTGGAAGAGATGGCTTCCTTTTTGGGGCCATCTCTACCAAACTCCGAATGTACCAGGGTAAAAGCCTGGGAGTCAGAGGGTGGGGGATAAGCTCCATCCTCGCGAGGGGAACAACCCAGACCCCAAGCTAAGGCCCCGAAATCCGGGCTAAGTGCTAAAGAAAGGAAGTGGGATTCCTCAGACAGCGGGGAGGTAAGCTTAGAAGCAGCTATCCTTTAAAGAGTGCGTAACAGCTCACCCGCCGAGGAATCCTGCGCCGAAGATTCATAGGGGCTTAAGCCCGGTGCCGAAGCTGGGGTTTCCTCCCAGATATACATCTGGGGGGAGAGGTAGGGGAGCGTTCCCACTGGGCTGAAGGCAGAAGGTGACTTCTGCTGGACTGGTGGGAAGTGAGAATGTAGGGATGAGTAACCGCAACCTGGGTGAAAGCCCCAGGGGCCGAAAGCCCAAGGTTTCCGTGGCAACGGTGATCGACCACGGGTTAGGCGGTCCTAAGGCTAAGCCTTATAGGCGAAGCCGAAGGGCAGTGGGTTAATATTCCCACCCTACCTAGGAGTTCTGAAGGGTGCGAAGGGGAGTAGTCAGGAGGGGTTGTTTAGGCTTGCCCCTCAGCCGGGTTTTCCGGGGTTCCTGATGAATCCCCTTCCTAGAAAAGCCCGTAGGGTTAACTCCTAGGTAACCGTACCGCAAACCGACACAGGTGGGCTGGTAGAGAATACCAAGGCCAACGGGTGAAAGCTGGGGAAGGAACTCGGCAAAAAAGCTACCCGTAACTTCGGGAGATGGGTTGCCTGCCAGAATTTTTCTGGTAGGCCGCAGCGAAAGTTTCCCTGGGGACTGTTTAACAAAAACACAGGTCCCTGCTACAAAGCGAAAGCTGATGTATAGGGGCCGAGGCCTGACCAGTGCCCGTGTGTTATGGTCGGGGATCTCTGGGGAGTTTTTCCCTGGAGGTTCACTGACTTAAGCCACGGGTGAACGTCCGGGGTAACTCTGACCCTGCTAAGGTAGCGTAATCCCTTGTCGGGTAAGCGCCGGACTTGCCCGTAAGCTGGCTCATAACGGAAGAGGGGGAAGGTGGCTGGAACAAGGGACAGCCAAAAAAGCCTTTCTCTAATTCCGTGGGAACCCAGCAGCAAATTTGATGCTGGGGACCCGTAACGACTGAGGGATTTTTCCCGAGGCGGAAGCGATCCCCCCAGATGTACATCTGGGGGGACAACTTCCGCAACACGCCAGCTAGCGAAGTGGTAAAATAAAATAATGAAAATGAAAAGGTTAAATCCATATTATGTGACTGGATTGGTGGAAGGGGAAGGAAGTTTTTATGTGGGAATTTTGCCAAGAAAGTTAGGAAAGGTTGATTTTGAAGTAAGACCTTCTTTTTCACTGAGTCAGCACAAAAAAAACCGATCGCTCCTGTTTAAACTGAAAGACTACTTTGGATGCGGAACGATTCGATTTTCAAAGAAAGATCAAACTTACAAATTTGAAGTTAGGAGCCTTAAGGATTTGAAAGAAAAAATTTTACCTCATTTTGAGAAGTTTCCCTTGCAAGGAAAGAAAAAGAAAGATTTTGAGATTTTAAAAGGAGTGGTGGAAATGATGGAAAAGAAAGAACATCTAGAAAAAGATGGGTTGTTAAAGATCATTGAATTAGTTGAAAGGATGGCTGGCAACGAAAAAAGAAAAAAATTCCTTCAAAAAATTGCCACTTCGCTAAAGGAATAGTCTATAAATGAAGTTCCGGCCTGCATGAAAGGCTTAACCACTGGGGAACTGTCTCCCCCAGCTGCCCGGTGAAAATACAGTAAGCGTGAAGATGCGCTTTAGCCGCGGCTAGACGGAAAGACCCCGTGCAGCTTTACTGCAGGGTGGTACTGAATTGGGGTTTTTGGTGCATAGCGTAGCGGGGAGGCGATGAAACCCTGTCTCCGGGCAGGGTGGAGCCGCCAATGGAACACCCGCCACTGAAAACTTCAATTCTTATCTACGCTGAGCCTGCAAGCTCTTTTTAAAGAGAGCTGGTGGGTTCAGCTAGAGAAAGTGCCACCTGGGCAGTTTAGATGGGGCATCTGCCCCCTAAAAGGTAACGGGGGCGCGCATAAGGTCGGCTTGGGGTGGATGGAAATCACCCTGAAAGTGCAAGGGCAAAAGCCGGCCTGACTGCGAGGGAGACATCCCGAGCAGGGGGGAAACCCGGCCCTAGTGAACCGACCCTTCTTCATAGGAAGGGGGGAGATCAACGGATAAAAGCTACGCCGGGGATAACAGACTGGTAGGGCCCGCGAGTCCACATCTACGGCCCTGTTCGGCACCTCGATGTCGGCTCGTCTCATCCTGGGGGTGGAGAAGGCTTGGACTTCTCTCCTTTGGGGAAACCCAAAGGTAATAAACCGGCCCAAAACGGGGAAGGCCTTCATTAGGGGCTTGACCCCCAAAGCCCAAGGTATTAAAATACCACTAATGAAGGTTAACCCCGTGGGAAAGAACTTGTCTAAAGTAGAGCTAGCTTATTTGGCTGGTTTAATCGACGGAGATGGAGCGATAATGGCTTGGATTGAAAAGCATCCAGAGAAAAAATTTAAGTTTTGAGTAAGACTCGCTTTGAAAGTAACTTTAAACCAAAAGCAAATTCTGGAATGGATAAGAAAAAGAGTAAAGTTTGGGTATTTAAAGAAAAATCGGAATCAATACGAATGGTGCAGTCAAGATCAAGAAAAGATAGAAAATTTTCTTTCAAAAGTTCTCCCTTTTTCTGAAGGTTAAGAAAAAGCAAGCTAAAATTGCTTTAAAGATTGCAAAAATAAAGGTAGGAAGTTTTGAGGATTTAATTAAGAAAGCAAAATTAGCAGATTCTTTAGCCAAATTAAACACTCGTTCAAAAAGCATAAGGAAAAATCTTTCACAGGCTCTCTTTAGACAAGTTCTCCCGTAACGACTGATCCCTAAAAAGGGTGAGATAGGGGCCAGCCAAAATTTGGCGAACCCCTATCATACGGCCGGCACCTAAACCTTAGCCTTTGGCTAAGGCATGGTGAAGGTATAGTCTTGCCCCACCAGTAATGGTGGAAGGCTGAGCTCCCAAGGGTTGGGCTGTTCGCCCATTAAAGAGACTCGTGAGTTGGGTTCAGTACGTCGTGAGACAGTACGGTCCCTATCTACCGCGGCCGTCCGGGACCTTGAGGGGAGTGCGGGGTAGTACGAGAGGACCCTCCGCAACCGACCTCTGGTGTACCAGTTGTCCCGCCTAGGGGCACAGCTGGGTAGCTATGTCGGGAAGGGATAAGGGCTGAAAGCATCTAAGCCCGAAGCCCACCCCAAGATTAGGGTCCCCAATCACCCCGCTCAGAGACTATGAGCTTGATAGGGCGCACCTGTAAGTCCCGTAAGGGATTGAGGGGAGCGCTACTAATGGGGGATTGCCAGAGGCTGCACCATTTTAGCACCCAAATGTTTTAGTTTGTCAAAAGTAAGGCGGCCATACCCTGAGGGGCTCCACTCCTTCCCATCCCGAACAGGATAGTGAAATCCTCAGGGGTCGATGGTACTCAACCCACTGCGGTTGGGGAGAGTAGATCGCCGCCTTACTTTTGCCAAACTAAAACCTTTATAATGAAAAATTATCCCTTTTTTGATTTCAAAAAAATAATTTCTCTTTTTTTAATTTTTTTATTTTTTCTCTTGATAAATTTTTTTTGGAAAGAGGAAATAAAAAATTTTTTCTTCAAAATTGTCTCCCCTTTTCAAAGTTTTTTTTGGAAAAATCTAAATTTCCTCTCTTTTTTACCTCAAAAAGTTTCTCAGATTAAAAACCTTTATTCGGAAAATCAAAACTTAAAAAAACAAAATTTAGAACTTTTAGCTGAAATTGAAAGACTAAAAGAAGAAAAAAAAGAATGCGAGTTCTTAAAAAAAGATTTTAATAAAAACTTTTCTCTTGAACTTGAAGTGGCAAAAGTAGTAGGGAAAATTCCAGACAGAGATTCTTTATTAATTAGCAAAGGCCAAAAAGATGGAGTCTTTGTAGGAGAAACTGTTTTGGGAGAAGGCAAAATTTTGTTGGGCAAAATCGAAAAAGTTTATCCTAACTTTTCAATAGTAAAACTTATTACTTCAAAAGATTTTAAAGTTTTAGTAAGAAAAGAAAATTTAGAAAAAGATTTGCTTTTGGAAGGTAAGGGAAATTTAAATTTAATGTTAAATTTTGTTCCAAAAGAAATAGAGCTTAACGAAAAAGAAAAAATTTTTACTTCACCTTCTCAAACCTATTTTCCTTCAAACATTTTGATCGGTGAAATTGAAAAAATTGAAAAAAAACAAACTTTACCTTACTTTAGGGCAAAAATTAAACCTTACTTTTTAAACCTTGAATTCGTCTATTTAGTAAAAAATTTTATCCCATGGGAAAAAGAATAATTTTTTTGGTGCCTTTGCTTTTTTTATTTCAAAATTCATTTTTTTCCCCTGTGAATTTGTGCCTCCTTTCTGTTTTCTTTTTTTCTTTTTTTCAACTTCCTTTTTGGTATCCTTTTTTTGTTGGAGTATTACTCGACCTTTTTTCTGAAAAATTTTTCGGCTATTATTTGATTTTGTCATTTTTAATTTATTTTTTGGTAAAGTATCTAAAAAAACTCATTTAAAATATGCCAGAAATTAATCCAGAAGAAATTTTATTAGATAAAATTGCTTTACAAAAAAAACTCGACCTCAAAATGAAAACCCCTCTTGATTTTTTCCCTTCTTTTTTATTTTTTGGCTTAATTTCTCTTTGTTTTTTGGTTTTTTTTGGGAGAGTTTTTCAATTTCAGTTTTTAGAAAAAGAAAAATATTTGGGTTTAGCCCAAAAACAAGAATACTTAAGTTACAAATTGAAAGCTGAAAGAGGAGTAATTTTTGATAGAAATTTGGAGCAGTTAGTTTTCAATAAAACAGAATTTAGCGTTTTTTTAGAGAAAAAAGCTCCTTTATCTACCATCGAAAAAATTTCAAAAATTTTAAAATTGGAAAAGGATGAGATTAAAGAAAAAATTGAAAAAGCTCAAGAAGAAAAAATCTTGATCAAGAAAAACTTATCTTTAGAAGAAGCAATATTCATTTTGAGTGAAAAAGAAAAATTAGAAGGTATAGAAATTAAAGAAGAAACAAAAAGAGAATACAAAGAGGGGGAAGTTTTTGCTCATTTGATAGGATACTTAGGGAAAAAAAGCGAAGAAGAGCTTGAAGGAAAAACTGGTTTAGAACTTTCTTTAGAAGAGATTTTAAAACCAAAATTTGGAGAAGTTTTAATGGAAAGAAGAAAAAACAAAGAAGCTACAATTTCTCAAGCTGAGCCAGGGAAAAATGTAATTTTATTTTTGGATGCAAATTTACAAAGAAAAATTTTTCACGCTTTAAAAAAAAGAATGCAAGAAATGAAAGCAAAATCTGCAGCAGCTGTAGCTTTGGATCCAAAAACAGGAGGGGTTTTGAGTTTGGTTTCTTTGCCTTCTTTTGACCCAAATTTATTTTCTACTTTTGAAAAAGAAAAAATCGACCAAATTTTAAAAGACCCTTCACAGCCTCTTTTCAACAGGGCAACAGAAGGAAAATTTCCTTTGGGATCGACAATAAAGCCTTTGGAAGCTTTAGCAGGGTTGAGCGAAAACTTAATCTCTCCTTCAAATACAATAGATTGTAAAGGAGAAATCAAAATCAAAAGCCCTTATTCTGAAAAAACTTACGTTTTTAGAGATTGGGCAATACATGGTCTTACTAACTTAGAAAAAGCTATTGCTGAATCTTGCAACGTTTACTTTTACAATCTTGGAAAAATTTTGGGGCCGACAAAGATTAAAGAATATTTGGAAAAATTTGGAATTTCAAAAAAAATAGAAACTGATTTTCCCATTCAAAATACAGGATTCATCGGAGATCCAAAGTGGAAAAAAGAAACAAAAAAAGAAAACTGGTGGGACGGAGACACTTTCAATCTATCGATCGGACAAGGTTACATTTTTTCAAATCCTTTTGAAATAGCGAGAGCTTTCTTACCCATTGCTAACAAAGGAAATTTTTTAAAACCAAAATTTATTTGGAAAGTTTTGAATGAAAACGGAGAAACAATTTCAGAAGCTAAACCTGAAACCTGGAGAGAGAATTTTTTGGATTTAAAAGATTTGGAAATAGTAAGGAGAGGAATGAGAAAAACTGTAACAGGGGAGGGAGCACCTTTGGCTTCTGCAAAATCTTTAAATTCTTTACCTTTTTCTGTTGCAGTAAAAACAGGAACAGCCCAAGATTTTAAAGCAGATTGTAAAAATTGTTACACAGTTTGGATGGTAGCTTTTGCTCCTTATGAGGATCCTCAAATTTTACTCGTTTTGACAATGGAAGGGGTAAGAGACATTTCTTCTGCGATTTTGATTCCTGTAACCAAAGAAATCCTAGAGTACTATTTTAGTAAACCTTAGAAAGCCTTTCGTAAATTTCTTTCTCTACTTTTTCTTTATCTCTTCCCCATCTTCTTCTTGAAATTTCTCTCACAATTTTTGCAATTTCGGGATTTCCTTTTTTTGGAGGAAAAGTTTGAATGTTAAATGGTGGTGAAGTTTGCCCTGAAATTAAAAGTTTTAATATTGCGTTAAAGTTATCAAGGTTTGTGAGGTCGTTTTCATCAAACTGAGGTCCAAAAACTTCAACTAAAAACTTTGCATCTTCAGGGCCTACCCTAAAAGCCATTAAAGAACCAACATTTCCAAAAATTGCTTTTCTTGTTTCTTCGTCAAGTTGTCCGATAAATTGATGAGCTAAAATTAAAACCAATCTGTATTTTCTCGCTTCAGCTAAAGCAGAAATGATCGATTTTGTGGTAAAATTTTGAAACTCGTCAATGTAAAGATAAAAGTCTCTTCTTTTTTCTTCTGGCAACTCAATTCTTGAGAAAGCTGCCATTAAAATTTTCCCAGTAATAATCATTCCTAACAAATAACTGTTAATTTCTCCTAATTTTCCTTTGGATAGATTACAAATTAAAATTTTACTTTCGTCCATAATTTCTCTGAAATTTATCGAGGATTTTTGCTGGGCAATAATCGGCCTTACCAAATCGTTGGCAATGAATGCATTCAATTTACTGGTAATGTAAGGAACAATATTAGCTAAAGCTAACTCTCCTCCAGCTTTTTCAGCTTCTTTTTCCCAAAAGTTCTTTACCACTACGTTTTTACATTTTGAAAGTTTAAAAGCTCTGAAATCTTCGTCTGCTAAAATTCTTGGAACTTCCACCAAAGTGCATCCTGATTCTGGGTCCTCCATCAAAAGCAAAAGGGCGTTTCTCATGTATTGTTCAAACATTGGCCCTCCCATTCCCGTAGCTTTCAAGTTATAAAGTTTTTCTAAAATTTCTAAAATTTCGTTTACTACAAAGGTTTTAGATTCAGGATATTTTGGATCAAATTCTAACATGTTCAAACCTATAGCTCTCTCTGGGTCAGAGGGGTCAAAATAAATTACGTCTTCAATCCTTTGAGGAGGTATAATTTCTAAAACTTTCTCTGCCAAGTCCCCATGAGGATCCAAAAGAGCAACTCCCTTTCCCTGTTCAATGTCTTGCCTTACCATTTCATACAACAAAGTAGATTTACCAGTTCCAGTTTGCCCGATAATATAAAAGTGCCTTCTTCTATCATCTTCTAACATATAAACTTTTCTTTCTTCACCTCGAAAAACATTTTTACCCAACAAAATTCCTTCTTGGGGCAAATTTGGAGGAGCTGGAGCTGTTTTTGTTTTTAACCATTTAACTTTTGGAGTCAACAAATAAGGAGTGGGGAAATGAAAAATAGTTGCTAATTCTGCACAATTTAAAAGCAAATTTTGTTTTGGGTCAAAGATTCTAAAAGAAAATTGGAAAAAAAGTTTTTGCATTGCTCTTTTTGATAACTTTTTGAAAACTAATTGATTAAAAAGGGGATTGTTAAACTGAGAAAAACTATTTTTCAGTTGGTTTAAAATTTCAAGAGCTCTTTGTTCTGTTTTTGCGGAAGATATTAACCTCAAATTTACTTCAAAAATAGGCAAACTTACTTTTTTTGAAATCGCAGAAATTTTTTCTTGATCTAAGGGAGAAAGTTGAACTTGAAATTTTTCTTTTTGAGATTTTGTTTTCTTTTCAATATTTTTTATCATCTCTTCTGCTCTCTTTAACAAAGAAATTTTTGTTGGTTTTACTATCAATTGAATTGCTGCTCCTTCTTCTTCTCTATCTAGTTTTGCAAAAACAGAGGTTATAGCGGATAAAGGTTCTGTGGAAAGCTGATCGTAAGTTTTCAAAGGAAAAACAGAAGAGTTTTTTAATTGAGCAAACGTCCCAAAAGAAAAACCTTCTGGATTGAAGGGATTGTAATCTTGAGTCTCTCTAACTTCTGCTTTTGGCCAAAATCCTAAAATGAGCTTTTGAAAAGTTTCCTTTAAATCTTTCGGGCAAGCACAAAAAAAGTAAATTTCTTCTCCAATTCTTGGGACAGCAATTTCGAAAACAAAATAATAGGAAGGTTTAAAAAGAGAAAATTTTTTAGGTTTTAGACCCGCCAAAGAAGTGAAAAATTGTTCCGCATTCTTTAAAATTTCTTGCAAAGGAGCAGGTTTTTCTTTTTCAAAAATTTTTTCGAAAGGAATGGCAACAGAAAGGAGGCTAAAATTCATTACAAACTTTAATTTTTGAGATTCTTTCTTTTTTAAAAAAAGAAACGCTAAAATTCCCAAGAAAAACCCCAGAAAAACTGAAATAAAGAAAAAAATAACTTGATTCATTTTTTATTCAAGTTTTAAAATTCCTTTTTCAATTAAAATTTCAAAATATCTGTCCACTAAAACGTCATGGTACTCATCTAACAAAGCAGGATTGTTTAATTTTTTTGCTAAAGCTTGAGCTAAAGCTACTCCTTTTTCCAGTCCTTTTTCTAAAGTAATTTCTATTAAAGCCCCGATTTGTTGATCTCTTTCCAGATTTTCCAATTCCTTTACTTCGTCTATTTTAGAAGGAGGCGGAGCAAAAGAGGGTTTTTGCTGAAATTTTAAAATTCGTTTTTTTATTTCTTCTTTTATTAGCTCTTTTTTTAATTCTAATTTTTCTTCTCTTTTCTCTAAACCTTCTCTTTCTATTGTTTTAACTTTCTCTTTCAACTCTTCTAAGTTCAAAAATTCAAAATTTTTTTCCATGAGCCAGGGGTGGGATTCGAACCCACGACCTGCTGTTTACAAGACAGCCGCTCTGCCAGCTGAGCTACCCTGGCTTATTTTAATTTCCTAATTTTTTTCCAAAAACTGATCTTTGGTATTTCTTTTTCTTCTTTCTTTTTCTCTTTTAATTTCTGTGCTCTCTGGTACAAAAAGTTTTCTACCCTCAAAATTAAAATCCTCGTTTTCGTTAAGCTTTTTTCCAAATAAGCTTCCCAAAAAGTTCTTTGAAAAAATTTTAGCTCTTTTACTCTATTCTTTATTTTTTCACAAAATTTCCAAAAACTCAACTCAACTTTTTTTTCTGGCAAAGTCAATAACTTTTGGTAATTTTTCAAAAAAATTCCTAAAATTCCCAAAAAAGATAAAAAAGTAATCGAAAAAGAAAAAATCTCAGCTTTCATATTTTAAATCTTACATATTCTGCTATCACAATGTTTTCTCCAAATTTTGCGATCGCTTCTTCCACCAAATCTTTAATCTTTTTTGAAGGATCTTTTATCCACTCTTGTTCCAAAAGGGGCACTTCTGTCGGATCTTGGGCAGCAACTTGAAGACAAATTTCTTGGGCTAATTTTTGAAAATCTGGAGAATTAGCGACAAAATCTGTTTCGCACAATATCTTTACCATCGCCCCAATTTTTCTTGTGTTGTGTAAATAAACTGCAATCGTCCCTTCTTTCGCTTCTCTGTTTTCTAATTTTTTTGCAAACTCTCCGTATTTTTTCCTCAAAATTTCTTTTGCCTTTTCTAAATCACCTTGAGCTTCGATCAAAGCGGATTTGCACTCTTTTATTGAAATTTGAGTTTCCTCTCTTAATTTTTTTATTTTTTCTAAACTAATTTCCATTTTTCAAACCATTTAAAATTGCTTCTCTAACCTTTCCTAAAATGTATCTCACAGAAGAAACTGCATCATCGTTAGCAGGAATAAAATAATCTGCCATTTCTGGGTTAGCGTTAGTGTCACAAATTGCGACAACTTTTATTCCCTTTCTTTTTGCTTCTTTTGCTGCCAAATTTTCTTTAACTAAATCGCAAACGAAAATCACATCCGGCAAATCTTCTAAATTCCTTAACCCTCCGAATTTTTCTTCCAATTTTCTCATTTCTTCTTCTATTTCTTTTCTTTCTTTTTTTGTATATTTTTCCCAATCTGGAGAATTTTTTTTAGCCTCCAATTCTTTCAAATATTCTACTCTCTTTTTTATTTCCGCAAAATTAGTAATAGTTCCTCCAATCCACTTGTAAGTTACGTAAGGGAAAGAAAATTCTGTGGCTAAAGATTTAACCAACTCTCTAATTTGAGGTTTTGTTCCTACGAATAAAATTTTCTTTTTTTCTTTCACGCAATTTTCAATAAATTCTAAAGTTTCCAAAAATTTTTGTTTTGCTTTTTCCAAATCGATAACATGGATGGTGTTTCTCATTCCAAAAATAAAAGGCAACATTTTTGGATGGGTTTTTGAAGCTCTGTGGCCCAAATGAAGTCCGTTTTGAGCCATTTCTTCTACGTCAATTTTGTATTTTTCTTCCATAAATTTTTTATTTTTTCTCAGATTTTTCTTTCAAAAACCTTTGATAAAGCTGGGAAATTAAAATTTCTTGTTGTTTTGGATCTGGAACTTCTCTCCTGATTCGTGCTTTCTCTTTCCTGATGAACTTTCTGATCGATTTTGGCAATTTTTGAGTTTTCATAATTTAAAAAATCCTCTTTTTTGCTGAAAATTTTTTTGAAAACCAAAATTTTCATGAGAATTTTATTTTAGTAGTGGAAAATAAACAGTAAACTTTGAGCCTTTTCCTTCTCTGCTTTCAAAAAAAATATCTCCGCCAGACCTTCTCATAATTTCTTTTACCAACCAAAGCCCCAAACCAGTTCCTGGAATTCCCGAAGTTTCTTTTCTTTTTTCCCTAAAAAATTTCTCAAAAATTCTTCTTTGATTTTCTGCAGAAATTCCAATACCTGTATCCTCTACAGAAATATAGCATCTTTTCTTTGAAAAATCAACCTTAATTTCCACTTTTATTTCTCCTTCAAAGGTATATTTTATTGCGTTTGTCAAAAGATTGTTTAAAACTTCTTTGAATCTGTAAGGGTTAGCTAAAATTAAAATTTTTTCTTTAGGTTTTTCAAAAATTAATTTTAGATTTTTTTGTTTAGCTTGAATTTCAAAATTTTTTACTATTTCTTCGGTTTCTTTCGTTACATCTAAAATTTGAGGAGCAAAATCTAAGCTTCCTTGCTCTATTCTTGAAACTTGAAGAATGTCAGCCATTAATTCTGAAAGATTTTTAGCTGAAACTTCCACTATCTCCAAAAACTCTTTTTCTTCTTTAGTCAACTTTTGAGAGAGCATTTCTTTAAGTTCTAAAACATAATTTTTTATGTTCGTTACTGGGCTTTGGAGCTCATGAGTGGCCATTCTTATGAATTCGTTTTTTGCTTTTTCTGCTTCCTTCATTTTTAAAAACAAATTAACGTAACCAAATAAACGAGTATGCTGGAAAACCAAAAAAATACAAATTAAAATTCCAAAAATCATTAAAAAGAAAGTTTTCAAAATTAAGTTTGTTAAAGTTTCGTCAGTTTCTTTCAAAGAGAGTCCCAAAGAAACAAGCCCAATTTTTTCTCCTGATGGATTTTTGATTGGGTTTGTTACTTTCCAAATTCTTTCTTTTTTATTTTGATCAAAAATTAAATTTGCAAAAGGCTCATTTTTGGACCAGCTCAAAAGTAAAACAGGGTCTTCCAAGATTGCTCCTACTTCTTCTGGATTTTGGGATGCCAAAATTTTAAAATTTTCCCCCTCTTTCTTTAAAATTCTCACCTGCTTTAAATTCGGGTTTTCTCTTTGAATTTGGAAAACTTTTTCTTGCAATTTTTCTGGTTGAGAAAAAAAATCTTGAGAAAATTGAGAAAAAATTTGAGTTATAGAAAGGGCTTCAGTTTGCAAAATGAAGTTAATATTTTTTTCAAATCTTGAAATGGTAAATTGAAGAGAAAAGAAAATGAAAAGAGGAAAGAAAACGATTAAAAAAAGAGAATAAAAAATTCCCGGAAAAGTTTTTAAAAACTCAAAAATTTCTTTCAATTTCATTTTTGATTATTTTTTTTCTCTAATTGCCAAACCGATAACAAGAAAAGCAATTCCCAAAGCAATCACTATCGTAGCTAAAGTAAAAGCAAAAAAGAGGTTAAGTAGAGATTGAGCTGGCGAAGTTGGAACTTTAGCTTCTAATTCGGTAATTCTCAAAATTTTATCTCCTGTCTTTACAAAGGAAAAAGCAGGAGATTTTTCTTCAATTTTTCCTTGGTTGTTAGTCAAAGCCACATAAACAGTATGGGTGCCATCAGCTAAAGGTTTATCCAAGATGTACTCAAAATATCCTTTTTCGTTCACTCTTGCCATGGCAATGATTGGGTTTGAATAAATGTAAATTGTGACAAAACTTTTTGGGATTCCTTTTCCGGTAATTTTTAGTTTTCCTTCTAAAATCTCCACTTTTTCAACACTCAACTTTTCAGAAATTTTCCCTTCTTTTTTAGGGTCTCCAACAAACATTCTTGGGGCAGGGTCAGGTTTTTTTGAGTCAAAGCCATATTTTACTTCTATTCCATCTAAAAATCCATCTTGGTCTGTATCTGGGTTTAAAGGATCAGTTCCCAAACTAATTTCTTGCCAATCGTAAAGTCCATCTCCATCTGAATCTTTAAAAGACAATTCTGAAATTTCCTTTTTTGCTTTTGCAATCTGTGCTAATTTTATTTCAGCCTCTTTTAACTTTTCTTTTATTCTTTTTTCAAATTCTTCTTTCTTTTTCATTGCAATTTCTTTTTCTTTTTCTGGCAATTTTTCTATTTTTTCTTCAATAGGTTGAACTATCTTTTTCACTATTTCTTCTTTTCTCATTTCCTTTTCTTGTTTTGTTGTTGAAGTTTCTTCTTTTGCCACTTCATTTTCCACTATCTTTTTCAACTCTTTTATTTCTGGCGCAATTTCTATTTCCTTTTTTTCTATTTTCACAGGTATTTCTCTTGTTATTTCTTGAATTCTATTCTCTATCTCTGTTTTTATTTCATCTATCAATTTTTCAGCCTTTTTTTCTTTTTCCATTAATTGAGGTTCTAAAGCTTTTGTTTCTTTTTCTATTTCTTTTATTTTCTCTACTTCCTTTTTTACTTTATTGTCAATTTCGATCAAAATTTCTTCGCTTTCGTACTCTCCCAAATTAGTAATCGCTTTTGCAAATATGGCATAATTTCCATTTGGAAAATTGACGGTGTCAAAAGAAAATTTAAAAACTCCTTCGCTTATTTTTTCTGCCTTCCCTATAAAAACCGGAGAAAGAGAAGAAGTATTTCTCATGTAAATTTCGATATTTTGAATTTCAACTCCTTCTACTTTTCCTACTTTTATTTCTAATTCCTTGCTTCCAGATAAAACTTCTTTCTCTTTTAAATTTAAAAATCCAATTTTAGGAAGTTCTTTTTTAACATTTCGAATCGTTTCTTTTATTTTTTCTTCTAATTCAACTTTTTTCTCTTCTGTTTCTTTTTTTGTTTCCCCTATTTTTTCTTGGATTTTTGAAGGTTCAATTTTTTCTAAAGCTAAAACAAAACTTCCTGCGAGGATACTGCTCAAAATTAAAATTAAAACTTTTTTCATTTTTTGATTTTTTTTCCGACCTTTAACTAATTTTATTAAATTTTCCAAAAAACTTTACTCACCTTTTATCACTGCCAAAGGTATTAATTTTGCCACTTTTTTTGACAAACCTGCATTGTGAACTACCTCGATGACTTCATCAACATTTTTGTAAGCTTGGGGCGCCTCTTCTGCAATTCCTTTTAAAGAGTGACATTTAACGATAATTCCCTTTTTTTCGAGTTGATTTATAATTTCTCTCCCCGACAAACTTCTAATTGCTGCATGCCTTGACATAGTGCGCCCTGCACCGTGGCAAACTGTGTGCCAAGCCTCTTTTGATTTTTCAGTCCCAACTAAAACATAAGAAGCAGTTCCCATTGAACCTGGAATGAGTACTGGTTGTCCTGTTTTTTGGTACTTTGGAGGAAGCTCTGGGTGTCCAGGAGGAAAAGCCCTGGTTGCTCCTTTTCTGTGAACTATTAATTTCATTCTTTTCCCATCAACTTCGTGCTCTTCAATTTTTGCAATGTTGTGAGCAACATCATACAAAAGTTTCAAATTCGCCTTTTCTCCCAAAACTTTTTTCCAAGCTTTTCTAACATAATGGGAAATCATGTGTCTGTTTGCCCAAGCAAAATTACAAGCAGCAGACATTGCTTTGAAAAATCTTTGCCCCTCTGGCGAATTGAAAGGAACGCAGGCTAATTCTCTATCTGGCAATTTTATTCCATATTTTGGATAAACCGGAATGATCAATCTTAAATAATCAGCACAATTTTGATGGCCAAGCCCCCTCGAGCCCGTATGAATCATCACAACAATCTGATCTTTAAAAAGGCCAAATTCCTTTGCAATTTCCTCATCAAAAATTTCTGCAACTTTTTGAATTTCTAAAAAGTGATTTCCAGAACCTAAAGTTCCAACCTGATCTCTTCCTCGATTTTTAGCCTTTTCAGAAACACAATTTGCATCTGCCATTTCCATTTTTCCTCGATGTTCGCAATTTTCAATATCTTCTTTTTCTCCATATCCTTGTTCAACTAAATAAGGAACCCCTCCTTCTAAGATTTTGTTAATTTCTGCTATCGAAAGCTTTATTGTCCTCCCACGCCCCAAACCCGAGGGAACTTCTTTTTGAATTTCACTGGCCAATTTTTCCAAATAAGAGTTAATTTCACTTTCAGAATAATCAGAAAGCAATAATCTAACCCCGCAGTTTTGATCGTAGCCTACTCCGCCCGGAGAAATTACTCCATCTGGATATTTAGTGGCTGCTACTCCACCAATGCAAAAACCATAACCTTCATGACAGTCTGGCATCGCAATAGCATATTTTACGATTCCTGGTAAAGTAGTAGTATTGATTAATTGTTCAATCGATCTGTCCCGAAAAACTTCTTCTAGCATTTTCTCTGAAATATAAATTCTCGCTGGAACTCTCATGTCAGCTCTAAATCCTTTCGGGATTTCCCAAAGCCAATCTGAAATTTTTACAAAATCTTTTTTCGAGATCATTTTGTTTTTTACAGCTTTTTCACTTGAAAGTAATCTAGTTCCACTGGAGTTTCTTTACCAAAAAGCTGAACTAAAACTTTTATTTTTCCTTTTTCTTTGTCAACTTCAATCACTTTTCCTTCAAAATCTTTAAAAGGTTCTTCCAAAATTCTTACTAAATCTCCCTCAGAAAAATCTATTTTATATTCTGGTTCTTTTTCTTGAGTTCTCTTTAAGATTTCTTGAATTTCTTCGTCGCTCAAAGGAATGGGAGTGGTTCCTGCTCCCAAAAAACCTGTGACATTTGGAGTGTTTCTTGCTACGTACCAAGATTCATCGTCAACTATCATTTCTACCAAAATATAACCTGGCAAAATTTTTTCTTCTTCTATTATTTTTTTTCCGTTTTTGATTTTTACTTTCTTTTCTTTTGGTACCAAAACATTAAAAATTTTATCTTCCATTTTCAAAGACTTTATTCTTTGTCTTAAAGCTTCAGCTGCTACCTCTTCCAAACCAGTTTGGGTTTGCAAGGCATACCATTTTCTTTCTTTTGGAAGTTGTTGTCTTGGCATACTAAAATATTATAGCAAATTTACAAAAATTTATTTCTCAAAAACATGAAAATTGCATCCCAAAAACCCAAATAAATCGCAACGATTATTGTAATTAAAATTACCATCAAAAAAGACTCAAAAATTTCTCTCTTTGTGGGCCAAGAGGTTCTTTTTAGTTCTTGCAAGCTTTCTCTCAAAAAATCCTTTATTCTTTTAAATATCCAAGTTTTTGACTTCTTTTGCATAAGTTTGAATGAATTGTTTTCTTGGTAAAACTTCTTTTCCCATCAAAATGTCAAAGATTTTTTCTGCTTCTTCTGCATCTTCTATGGTTACTTTTATTAAAACTCTTTTTTCTGGATTCATCGTTGTTTCCCAAAGTTCTTCAGGGTTCATTTCTCCAAGACCTTTATATCTTTGAATGTTAATTATTTTTTCTTTTGAAGCTTTTTTCAAAATTTCGTTTTTTTCTTTTTCTGAATAAGCATACTTTATTTCTTTTCCGATTTGGATTTTGTAAAGGGGAGGTTGGGCAATGTAAAGATAACCTTTTTCAATCACCGGTCTAAAGTATCTATAAAATAGTGTCAAAAGTAAAGTTCTAATGTGATTGCCATCTATGTCAGCATCGCAAGTGATAATAATTTTTTTGTACCTTATTTTTTCAATATCAAAATTTTCTGCAATATGAGTCCCTAAAGCAACGACGATAGCGCGAATTTCTTTAGATGCCAAAGCTTTATCTAAAGAAGTTTTTTCAACATTCAAAATTTTTCCTCGAATTGGTAAAACAGCTTGAAACCTTCTATCTCTAGCTTGCCTTGTAGAACCTCCTGCAGACTCTCCCTCTACAATAAAAATCTCTCTTTTTGCAGGGTCTTTTTCTATGCAATCTGCAAGTTTTCCTGGCAAAGAAAGACCTTCTATTTTAGCTTTCTTTAAAATACTTTCTTTTGCAGACTTTGCCGCTTTTCTTGCTTTCTGGGATAAAAGACATTTTTCTAAAATTAACTTTGCATCTTGTGGGTTTTTTTCTAACCACTCTTTGAATTTTTCTGTCATTACTTCCTCAACAATCCTTTTTGCTTCAGGATTTCCCAATTTTGCCTTGGTTTGTCCTTCAAATTGTGGCTCTTTAATTTTTATTGAACAAATTGCGTTCAAACCTTCTCTTACATCTTCACCAGTAAAGCTTTCATCTTTTTCTTTCAAAAAGTTTTTTTCCCTCGCAAAGTTGTTTAAAGCTTTAGTTAACCCTGTTCTGAAACCTGTCAAATGAGTTCCTCCTTCTGGCGTTAAAACGTTGTTTACAAATCCTTCTTCAAAGCTTTCATAATCTTGAGTGTAAATTAGAGCAATTTCGACTAGAGCATCTTCTTTTTCTTCTTTAACATAAAATGGCTTTTGATGGATTTTTTTTGCTGACTTTGTCAAAAAAGACAAATAACTTAAAATTCCACCTTCAAAATAAAAGCAGTACTCAAAAGGAGGGGATTGAGTTTTATCTGAAAAATAAATTTTAAGTTTTGGGGTCAAAAAAGCTTGTTGTCTTAAAAATCTTAAAATTTTTTCTCTGTCAAAAACGATTTTTTTTCCAAAAATTTCAGGATCAGGTTCAAAAATGACCGTAGTTCCAGTTTTATCTGTTTTTCCAATTTTTTCAACTTTTGTTATTGCTTTTCCTCTCGAATATTCTTGTTTCCATAAAAATCCATCTCGAGCGACAATAACTTCCATGTGTTCAGATAAAGCACAGACAGCTGAAATTCCTACCCCATGCAATCCTCCAGAACAAACGTAAGCCTTGCCCCCAAATTTTCCTCCAGCATGAATTGTAGTAACTACTGTTTCTAAGGTAGATTTTTTTGTTTGAGGATGAATTTCTACTGGAATCCCCCTTCCGTTATCTTCAACTTTCACTTTTCTTTTTGTCAAAAGAGTAACTTTTATTTCATCACAAAAACCAGCCAAAGCTTCATCGATTGAATTGTAAACTATCTCTTTCAAGAGATGATGAAACCCTTCAACACCTGTGCTTCCAATGTACATTCCAGGCCTCTTTCTTATTGGTTCCAAACCCTCTAAAATTTGAATCTCTTTGGCTGTATATTCTGTTGTTGGTTTTTTTTCTTTCATTTTCTTATTTCAAAATAAGGATTTTTTTCTACTTCTTTGAAAATTTTTTTCATAATTTCGTCGACTTCTTGAGATTCAATAGCTCTTTCTTTGTGTTGAAAACAAAGCCTAAAAGTTAAACTTTTTCTTTCTTCGTCAATATCGTAAATATCTATCAAATCTACATCGACTAAATTTTCCCCTCCGCAATTTTCCAAAATCTGCATTATCTCATCTACCAAAGTTTTCTGGGGACAAATTATTGAAACATCTCTTATTATCGCAGGGTAGAAAGAGTAAGGTTTAAATTCATGTTCTTTTTTTGTAATCTCCATTAATTTTTCCAAATCAATCTCAAAAACACAAACTTTATTTTGAATCTTGAAATATTCTAAAATTTCTTTCGAAACTTCTCCCAAAATTCCAATACTCTCTTCTCCTATCTTAATTTCAGAAGACCTTATACTATCTAAAACTTTCGAGCTTAAAATTTCAGATTTTGGTTTGTGAAAATCAAACCAAAAATCTAAAATCCCAAGCTTTGACAGTAACGTATCTAAATAACCCTTCAGCTCAAAAAACTTTTCTCCCAAAATCGCTCCCCCGAGGCTATTTTTTTCAATAAGCTTCCCTTCTTCTTTTAGAAAGATTTTTCCAACCTCAAAGATTTTTATTTCAGAAAAATAAGGGAGATTCTTTTTTACGTTTTCTAATATTCTGTATAACAAAGTTGGCCTTAAAAATTCAAACTCAAAAGAAGCAGGGTTTTTTACTTTGATTACTTTTTCAAAAGGAATTTGAAACAAAGAAATTGCTCTCTCTGGCAAAAAAGAATAATTCATCACTTCCACAAATCCCATTAATTTAAAAATATCTTTTATTTCTCTTTCCCACAAAATTTGAAGATCTTTTTCAGGAAAAGTCAAAGTTGTTTTTGGGAAAACTCCTTTTATTCTTTCTAAGCCATAAACTCTTCCTACCTCTTCTGCTAAATCTTCTACTTCCACAATATCTTCTCTAAATTCTGGAATTTCTAAAAACTTATCTTTTATTTTCTTAAATCCCAAACTCTTTAAAATTTCCAATTGTTGTCTTTCTGAAATCTCAACCCCCAAAATCTCGCAAATTTTTTGAGGATCAAATTTCACCACTCTTTTTTTCTCTTTCTCAAACAAAATATCTATTTTTCCCTTGGCAACCTTCCCTTTTGCAATTTGCTGAATTAAACTTGCTGCAAAATCCAAAGCAAAAGGAGCCAAACTCAAACTTACTCCATGTTCAAATCTTTTGCTAGCTTCTGTTTTCAAATCCAATCTTCTTTGAGAACTCAAGATTGCAGATTTTTCAAAGTTTGCACTCTCCAATACTATAACTTCTGTTTTTTCTGAAATTCCAGATTCTTTTCCTCCTTTTATTCCTGCGATTGCTATCGGTTTTTCTTTGTCTGAGATTATTGCGGTTTTTTCATCGAGCTCGTAAATTTCTTCATCCAAAGTTAAAATTTTCTCTCCTTTTTTTGCCCATCTTACCATTATTTCTCTTCCTTCTATTTTCTCAAGATCGAAAGCATGCAAAGGTTGCCCCAAAAGCACCATTACAAAATTGGTAACATCGACAACATTGTTTATTGGCAAAAACCCACAGACTGTCAAATAATCTTTAAGCCATTTTGGAGACTCTTCTACTTTTACATTAAAAATTACTCTCGCACAATATCTTTTGCAGATAGAACGATCAACATTTTTTGGGAAAATTTTTATGAAATCTTCAACTTTAACTTTTTTTTCTTCTTTCAATTTTAAAGAAGGTAGCCTTGCTTTTCTTTTTATTATCGCAGAAATTTCTCTTGCCAAACCAAAATGAGAATAGCAATCTGGCCTGTTTGGCAAAACGTCAACTTCTAAGGCGAAATCTTCACCAACTTTTTGAGGTTCTTCGCATTCAAAAGCTCTCATTGTTAAAATTTCAGCTAACTCTTTTGGTTTTGGAAAGTTTTTTTTGAAAAAAGATTTCAAAAGATTGTAAGAGAAAATCATAGTTTTAAAATTGTTTTAAAAACCTTAAATCTCCAGAATGAAAATATCTAATGTCTGGAATTTTGTATTTTAACATTGCCAATCTTGTCAATCCCATTCCAAAAGCAAAACCTTGCCATTCTCTGGGGTCGATTTTACAATTTCTGAAAACTTGAGGATGAACCATTCCCGCCCCTCCTGCCTCTATCCATCCACTTTCTTTGCAAGTTTGACAACCTTTTCCTCCACAAATTACACAAGAAATATCTACTTCAAAAGAAGGTTCAGTAAAAGGGAAATAAGAAGGCCTCAATCTAATTTTCATTTCTTTTTCGAAAAATCTTTTTAAAAACTCTTCCATAATCGCTTTAAAATTGGCAACAGAAATTTTTTTGTCTACCATTAACCCTTCCAACTGCCAAAATTCAATCTCATGGGTAGCATCGATAGCATCTTTTCTGAAAACTTTACCAGGAGCGACAATTTTTAGAGGAGGGTTATTCTTTTCCATGTATCGAATTTGAACAGAAGAGGTATGACTTCTCATTAATTTTTTATCTTCCAAATAGAAAGTTTTTCCCAAAGATAAAACATCTCTTGCTGGATGGTCAGGAGGAATGTTTAGGGCGTCAAAGTTGTGCCATTCATCTTCAATTTCAGGTCCCAAAACTACCTCAAAACCTAAAGACTGAAAAATTTCTTCAACTTTGTTTTTAACCAAAGTGATAGGATGTAAACTTCCAATTTCAATTTTTTTGGGAGGAATAGTGATGTCAAAAAATTCTTCTTTCTTTTTTTCTTTCTCTTTCAAAACCTCTTTTTTCGCTAAATATTCCCTCTCCAATTTTTCTTTCAACTCATTAATTTCTTTGCCAAGCTTTTTTCTTTGTGCCAAAGAAAGCTTTTTTAATTTTTGAGTAAAATTTTTGAGTTTATTTTGAGCTTCCTTTAAAACTTCTTCAAGCTCTTTCAAATTTCCAGCTTCTTTAATTTTCTTTAGAATTTTTCCTTTCTCTTTTTTCAGGTCCATAAAAACTAGACTTTTACAATTTTACCTAATTTTTAACAGAAATTCAACTTACATTTAAAGTTGTTTTTAAATAAAACCTGGAATAAAATTTTGAATAAAAAAACCTATGCGAATAGTTCTCCATATTGATATGGATTATTTTTTCGCTCAGATTGAAGAAAGGGAAAATCCGCATTTTAAAGGAAAACCGATTGTAGTTGGGGCAGATCCCGCACCAGAACAAGTTCGGTGCGGGGCAGGTCCAAAAGGAGAATTGATTATAAAAAAGAGAGCAACCGGACGAGGAGTTGTTTCCACTGCGAATTACGAGGCGCGTAAATACGGAATTAAATCTGGAATGCCAATTTCAAAAGCTTTTGAACTTTGCCCTCACGCAATTTTTTTACCAGTAAACATTGAACTTTACGAGAAAGTTTCAGAAAAAATAATGGAAATTGTTAAAAAATACTCAAAAAAATATGAAATCGTTTCTTTGGACGAAGCTTACTTGGACATTAGCTTTTGTAGAAGTTATAAAAAAGCGAAAGAACTCGCGAAAAATTTAAAAAAAGAAATTTTCGAAAAAGAAAAATTAACTTGCACCATTGGCATTGGGCCAAACAAAACGATAGCAAAGATTGCTACAAATTCTGCAAAGCCTGACGGTTTGAAAGTTGTAAAGCCAAAAGAAGTTGAAAAATTTTTAGATCCACTCGATATTGAAGAATTACCAGGAATTGGGCCAAAAACAGCAGAAAAATTGAGAAAAATTGGAGTAAATAAAATTTTTGAATTGAAAAAATTACCAAAACAAAAATTAAAAGAAATGTTTGGAAAAGTAGGAGAAAAAATTTGGGAGAAGGCGAGAGGAATCGATAGGGAACCTGTAGTTCAAAAAGAAACGGTAAAATCTCTTGGAAGACAAATTACTTTCCAAAAAGATACCAAAAATCCAGAGCTAATTTTTAATACTTTCGAGAAATTAATAAAGGAAGTTTACCATGAATTGATTTCAAAAAATTTCTCTTTCAAAACCATTACCGTAATTTGCAGATACAAAGACTTTGAAACTCACACAAAATCTAAAACTTTAAAAGAACCTTCAAAAGATTTTAATATTTTAAAGAAAGAATCAAAAAAACTTTTGTTGAAATTTTTGTTAGAAAGTAAAAAACCAATTCGCTTAGTCGGAATAAGAGTTAAAATCGAATAAAATTTAATAAAATGTATCCAAGTTATTTGAATCTTTCAAAAAAAGATTTAAAAGAAAGGATCGAAAAACTTTTTGAGATTTTAAAGAACTGTGAAATTTGTCCGAGAAAATGTCATGTAAATAGATTAAAAGGAGAAAAAGGATATTGCCAACTGGGATATTTGCCAGTAGTTTCTGCTTTCCATCCCCATTTTGGAGAAGAATCAGTTTTAGTTGGAAGACATGGATCTGGTACCTGTTTTATGACATCTTGCAACCTTAGTTGCGTTTATTGTCAAAACTATGAAATTTCTCAATTGAGAATTGGAAAAGAAATTTCTTTTGAGGAGTTAGCGGAAATGATGATCGAACTCCAAAGTTTAGGTTGTCAAAATATAAATTTTGTTACCCCAACTCATCAGGTTCCAGCGATTTTGAAAAGTTTAGAAATTGCGATTGACGAGGGATTGAAAATTCCTTTAGTTTATAACACGAACTCTTACGATTCAGTAGAAGTTTTAAAATTATTAGATGGGATATTTGACATTTATTTGCCAGATGCAAAATATTCAGATGATGAAGTTGCTCAAAAATATTCTAATGCTCCAAACTATTTTAAAATAATGAAATCTGCAATCAAAGAAATGCACAGGCAAGTTGGCGATTTAGTAATCAATGAAGAAGGAATTGCAGTTCGAGGATTAATTGTTCGCCATTTAGTTTTACCAAATGATTTAGCAGGTTCTGAAAAAATTTTTGAATTCATTGCAAAAGAAATTTCAAAAAATACCTTCATTAACATAATGGATCAATACTGGCCAGCTTACAAAGCCCACCAATACCCTGAACTTTCAAGAAGGATTACTGAAAAAGAATTTCAAGAGGCAATAAATTTAGCAAAGAAATTTGGTTTAAAAAGAATTTACGTATGATTGAATTTTTTGGAAAAATTTTAATCTTTATTGGAGCGATTTTGATTTTTCTCGGTTTAATTTTTTCTTTTGTTGGAAAAATTCCTTATCTTGGAAAATTGCCAGGTGACATTTTGATTAAAAAAGAAAATTTCACTTTTTACTTTCCTTTGGGAACTTGTATTTTAATTAGCGTAGTTTTATCAATTATTTTTTATTTGATTTCAAAATTTTTCAAATAATGGTTAAAAACGTTTTTATTACTGGTCCGCCAGGTTGCGGGAAGACAACTTTGATAAAGGAAATTTTAAAGAAATTGGAAATTCCGGCTAAGGGATTTTTTACTGAAGAGATAAGGAAAGGGGGAGAGAGAATTGGATTTAAAATTGTAACTTTAAGTGGGAAAGAGGGGATTTTAGCAGAAAAAGGATTTAAAAGTCCTTACAAAGTATCAAAGTATGGAGTGATTTTGAAGGATTTAGAAGAAATTGGAGTAAAGGAAATTGAGGAAGGGTTAAAAGGAGATTTTTTGATAGTTGTCGATGAAATAGGAAAAATGGAACTTTTTTCTGAAAAATTTGAAGAAGTAATTTTGAAAGCTTTAGATTCAAAAAACAAAATTTTGGGAACGATAATGCTAAAGGAAAATCCTTTTTGCGACAAAATCAAACAAAGAAAAGATACAAAGGTTTTTTATTTGAGGAGGGAAAACAGAGAGAATGTAAAAAAAGAAATTTTAAATTTATTATCTACCCCAGGTAATTAAATTCTGTTCTATTTCGAATTTCCCCTCGATGAATTTTTCAATGACCCAAATGTTTGTTTTGCAATGCTCGGTAATTTCAGAAACAGTAACTTGAGATCTTCCTTCAGCCAAAGCCATGTAAGGTAAAATTTGGTCTGCCAAATATCTATCTAAACACGCCTGGGTTTTTTCTTCTTTTAACAATTCAATCGCTGCTTCTTTTCCAACATCTTCTGCTCTTTTTCCTATTTTTCCAAGATTATCCATACCCAAAATCGTGTTTTCAAATTCAGTAATCAAACAAATTTGACTTCCAGGAGATTGAGTTTCATAATATTCAATTTTCTCCTCGATTGGTAAATTTAATTTTCCCAAAATTTCTTTTACTCCAGCAACTTGTCTTTCTGCCACCTTTTTGTTTTTTAAAGATTGAGAAGCCCCAGAAATTATTAAAATTTTTTTAATTTTACCTCTTTCTGTTAAATTTATCGGTTTCAATTTTGCTGGAAAAATTTTTGCTTTCAATTTTGCACCCCCTTCTGGATAATATCCCCTTTTTAAAATTTCAATTTCAACTTTTGGTCCCATTTTTTCTAAGATTTTTAAAAAAACATAACGAAAATGATCTATTGTTGGAGAAAAGAAAGTATCTGTCGCTCCGCCTTCAAAATAAATTTCAATTTTGTTTTTCGCAAAAATACAAACAGGAATTAAAGTTTGCAAAACCAAAGTAATAGAGCCTGCGGTTGGAATTTTAACTGTAATTTTGTCTTTTGTAATTTCTCCTGGATAAAACTTTATTTCAGTTGAATTCAAATGATCTCCTTCCAATTTTCCATTACAAAGTTCTGCCAAAGCCCTCAGTCCTAGCAAATGCTGAGTTTGGAGCCCTGGGTTTTTTCTTTTGGCTCTAATATTAAAAATTCGACAAGGAATTCTTTTGATCGCAGACAAAGCAGTCGCTGTTCTCAGAATTTGCCCTCCACCTTCGCCAAAAGATCCATCAATTTCAATAAGATTCTCTGACATTCTAAAATTTTACCACTTGACAATTTTTTTTCCATTTTTAAAATTTTTATAATGCAAACTAAGAAAAACCAAAATTTGTTTATTTTGATTTTGAAGCCTCTTTGGCTGGGAGGTTAAGTTAAAATTTTTTGAAAGTAAAAACTTAGCCTCCCAGCCAGGGAGGCTTTTTTAAGTTTGTTGGTTAAAAAAAACAGAGCACATTACAAAATATTACAAAATAAAAAAAGGAGGTGATAAAATGAAAATTGAATTGTTAAGCAATGAGATTTTCAATTTTAACTGCCTTTCTCTTGAGAACAAACCGATAGGAATTTTTCAGGGATTGTTCTTTATTAGCAAGGAAGAAAGAGAGCATGTGATTCAAATTGCCAATATGATTTGGAGAAAGATTTTGAAAAAATCAAGAGTTAAAAATTTTTTAGGTTACATAAGGTTTGATTTTGTTCCGAAAGTGAACGAAATTTCCAAAATAGGTAAAAGAATTTTCGAGATTGATTTTGAAATTGTTGGGATTTACGAAGTAAATGTACACAGTCCAGAATGTGCTTGCGCAATCACTGCGCTCCACAAAGCAATTCCTAAATTAAAAATGCTACAACCAAATCCTGCTTATTTAATTTCCAAAGCCATAAAAAAGACATTTAACGATACGATTACGATTATATTTGTACCAGGAAAGGGAACAGTGAAGAAATGTTTTTCTTACTACTTTTACGATGAATTATCGAAATTTCTTGATATTAGATGGATGAGCGAAGAGGAAGCAATGAAATTCAGTAAAAGCGAAATTTTGTGGCGGTGGGGTGATGCGAGAATAAACGGTCCTAGCGAATATTCTCCTAAATTTCTTCGGTTTCTTTTAGAATTAGAATCAAAAGGAATAGTGTTCAATACGGTTCCGATTTATGAGGATCTTGGAAACAAAATTTATTTGATGCCAGACGATGATAAAGAGTGGAATAAATTAGTAGGAAAAAACTTTTTACTCAATTTAGAAAATTTAGAAATTGCTATTAAGAATCGTGAAAAACTGGTGCTGAAACCTTTGACAGGTTCTTCAGGTAATGAGATAATTTTTGGGATCAATGTTTCTCAAGATCAATGGGAAAAAATATTGAAAGAGAAATTACGCCTCGGCTATGGATTGTATGGATTGTTTGAAGCACGCTGGTTACCTTCGATTGAAATCGATGAAAAAAACAAGATTGTGTTTGACTTTAACTCAACTTTCTGGGCGGTAAACGAAAAGTTGGATTATCTTTACAGCGTGATTCGAGTCGATGAACTGAAAAGGTACAACAAAAGATTAGTAATCAACGTGACTCAAGGAGGCGGATTTGCGGGGGCCTGTTGTGAGGAAGAATAGAAGATGATTAAATTAATAGAATTTTAAAGGGCAGGTTAATTTTTTTCACCTGCCCTTTTTGAGTTTTAAAATTTTTTGTAAAATTTTCTTAACTTTTTATGGATTTTACTGAAATCTTGAAAGAACTTGTTTCTTTTGAAACTTTACCTCAAAAATTAAAAGAAAAAAAGAAAGCCATTTTTTGGATTTTAAACTTTTTAAAAAAATTTCCGCTGAAATTAAAATATTTTGAATTTTTTGGCCATCCATCTTTGGTTGCTTTAACTCAAAGCAAAAATCCAAAAATTTTTTTGGCAGCTCATGTTGATGTCGTTCCTGGATCTTCAAAACTTTTCAAATTAAAAATAAAAAATAAAAAAGCTTTTGGAAGAGGAGTTTTCGATATGAAATTTGCGATCGCTTGCTATTTAAGGCTGATTGAGGAATTGAAAGATAATTTGAAAAAAATGAATCTTGGGATAATGATTACCTCGGATGAAGAAATTGGAGGTTTTTTTGGAACAAAAAAGTTAATAGAAAAAGGTTTCAAAAGCAAAGTAGTTTTTTTACCAGATGGTGGTGAAGATTTTAAAATAGAAACAAAAGCAAAGGGAGTTTGGCATTTGAAAGTAAAATTTTTTGGAAAGTCTGCTCATGCTTCCAGACCTTGGGAAGGGGAGGGGGCCAACGAAAAGTTAATAGAATTTTTGCGAGAATTTAAAAAATTTTTTCCCAAAGAACCTTGCAAAATAAAGAATCATTGGCACAAAACTTTAACTGTTGGAAAAATTGAAGGAGGAAAAGCAACAAATCAAGTTTCAGATTCAGCTCAAGCTTTTTTGGATATTCGGTATTTAACAAAAAAAGAAAAAATTGAAATTGAAAATCATCTAAAGAAACTTTGCAAAAAATTTAATGCTAAAATTGAAGAGATAGTTTTGGCTAAACCTTATCAAGTTGATTTAAAAAACGAATACATTAAAAGTTTTTTGAAAGTTTTAAAAAAATTTAAAACCACCCCTGAATTTACTTTTTCTCACGGCTCTTCTGATGCTAGGTTTTTCTTCGAAAAGAAAATTCCTGTAATTTTAACAAGGCCAAAAGGCGGTGGCCATCACAGCGAAAAAGAATGGATTGATTTGGAAAGTTTAGAAAAATTTTATCTCATTTTAAAAGAGTGGGTAAAAGAAAATTTTAATCTCTGAATACAGAATTGTTTTTATTTCATTTTTTTGTTAGAATTTAAAATTAATATAAAACTTAAGAAATTTTCTGCTCACAAAAGCAATGGAAGGATGAAATACTTTTGACGCTGAAAGAGTTTTAAAATATTCAGCCTCTTTTGAAAAAATTTTAGAAAAATTTTAATTTTTCCTATGATTGCAATAAATTTAAATTTTATAAATTTTAGTTCTCAATTAAAAAATCTTGCTGACATTTTAATCGTGTCTGTGTTTTTATATTTGATCTTGCTTTTTGTTTTAAGAAGAAGAAGAATCATCTTTTTACTTTTTGGAGTATCAATTTGGCTTTTGATTTTTCTTTTGTCTCAACATTTCAATTTGGTTTTGACAAATTTTGTTTTTAAATGGTTCATCAGTGCCGGTACTTTAGTAATTTTGGCAATCGTTTTTGCTTTAGAGTTGAGAGATTTTTTGCATTTTCCAGGAACTTTTGGTTTTAACTTGCTCAAGTTTTTAAAAAGAACCCCTCTCAAAATTTTAGAAGATAAAGTAAATTGTTTGGTAGATGCTTTTTTTGAAATGGCAAAAGACAAAATTGGAGCTTTGGTTGTTTTTGAAGGAGAAGTTCCTTTGGACGACTTAATTTCTAACGGATATTATTTAGATGGAGAAATAAGTTTGCCTTTAATTTTGAGCATTTTTGACCCAAGTTCTCCTGGACACGATGGAGCAGTAATTATTAGAAAAAACAAAATTTACAAATTTGCGGTTCATTTGCCTTTGGCAAAAAAGCCCTTAAAAGAGCATGGTTTAAGACATAGAGCGGGAGTTGGAATTTCTGAAGTTTCAGATTGTTTAGTAGTAATTGTTTCAGAAGAAAAAGGAACAATAAGTGTGGCCAAAAAAGGAAAAATTCAAAAAATTGAAAACAAATTTGAATTAAAAGAGAAAATTTTAAATTTCTTACTCAAGAAAAAAGCTCAACCAAAAAGTGTTTACATTAAATCTTTAATTGTGAATTCTTTTAGGCATTTTTTCATTTTTGCTACTGCTCTTTTGATTTCTTTTTATTGCTTTTCTTTAATCAACAAAGATTTTGGAGTATTGCAAAAAACCTATATTTTGCCCGTAGCTCTTCAAAATTTACCTCAAAATTTAGTAGTAAGCGAAATTAAACCTTCTGAAGTAACAGTGGCATTGAAAGGTTCAAAATTGGAACTTGAAAAATTAAAAGTTTCAGAGTTAATGGTAGTAGTAGATTTAAAAAATCAAAAAATTTCTCCTGGAAAGTGGAATGTTATTCCTTTGAAAGAAGATAATGTTTCGATAAAATTACCAAAGAATGTGGAGTTAGTAAGTATTACCCCAAGCAACATAAGGGTGTTATTGGTTGAAGAAACAAAATAAATTTATGAAAAAATCAAACTTACTAAAAATCGAAGCTTTAAAAATTCACAAAGAAAAAAGAGGGAAAATTGAAATTTCGCCAAAAGTTAAAGTAACGAAAGAAAATTTAAAATTTTTGTATACGCCAGGAGTGGCAGAGATTGCAAGAGAGATCGCAAAAGATCCTAAAAAAGCTTCAATTTACACAAACAAAGGGAATTTAGTTGCAATTATTACAGATGGTTCAAGAACTTTAGGGGTTGGAGATAGTGTTCCTGAGGCTTCGCTTCCTGTAATGGAAGGTAAGGCTTTGTTGTTGAAAGTTTTGGCAGGAGTGGATGCCATTCCTCTTTGTTTGGGTACAAAGAAAAAAGAAGAGATTATAAAAACTGTAGAAATTTTGTCCCCAAATTTTGAAGTTTTTAATTTGGAAGATATTGTTTCTCCAAAAAGCTTGGAAATTAGAGAAGAATTAGAAAAAAGAAATTTTATTGTTTTTCATGATGACGAGCAGGGAACAGCAATTGCGGTTTTAGCTGCTTTATTTAACGCTTTAAAAGTTGTTGGAAAAAAATTAAAGGAAATTAAAGTTTGTTTGGCAGGTGCAGGAACTGCAGGTTACGGAGTTTTTAAACTTTTAGTTTTTGCAGGAGTAAAAAATATCGTGGTTTTCGATAAAAAGGGAATAATATTCAGAGGAAGAAAAGGAGATAACAAATATCAAAGAGAGATTGCAAAGTATTCCAATCCAGAAAACATAAAAGGAGGAAAGAGAGAGGCGATTTCAGGCAGTGATGTTTTTATTGGGTTGACAGGGGTAAAAAATTTAATTTCAGCTGAAGATATAAAATTGATGAAACCTTATCCAATAATTTTTGCTCTTTCAAACCCAGAGCCTGAAATTTATCCAAAAGAAATTGAAAAAGCGACAAAAGAATACATTTTTGCCAGCGGAAGGTCAGATTTTAAAAATCAAATTAACAACCTTTTGGTTTTCCCTGGAGTTTTAAAAGGACTCCTGAGAGCAAAGAAAAAAATGACCTTGGATTTGCAATTTAAAATCGCAAAAGCAATTTCAAGTTTAGTCAAAAATCCAAAAAGAGACTTTATCGTTCCTTCACCTTTTGACAAGAGACTAATAAAAACGATCGTAAATTGCATTGTAAAATGAAAGAGAAAATTTTAGTTTCTGCTTGCCTTTTGGGGATAAATTGCAAATGGGACGGGACCTCAAATAAAAACGAAAAAATTTTGAAATTGGCAAAAGATTTTATTTTAATTCCGGTTTGTCCTGAAATTTTGGGAGGATTACCCATTCCAAGAGAACCAGCAGAGAAAAAAGGAAATAGAGTAATTACAAGATCTGGAAAGGATGTAACAAAATATTTTGAAAAAGGAGCAAAAGAAGTTTTAAAAATTTGTAAAATTTTGAAAATTAAAAAAGCAATTTTAAAACAAAAAAGCCCATCTTGCGGTTGCGGAAAAATTTACGATGGAACATTTTCTGGGAAATTAATCAAAGGAAATGGGGTGACAGCAAAGCTTTTAAAGAAAAACAAAATCAAAGTCTTTACCGAGGAGAATTTTGAAGGAATTTTTAAAAATGGATAAAGACTCAAAAAAGAAAGTTAAAATTTTAGCGATTGCTTCTTTTTTGAACGATATGGGCTCTGATATGATTTATCCTGTTTGGCCTTTGTTTGTTAGGTCTTTGGGAGCAAATATGTCGGTTTTGGGATTTTTGGATGGGCTTGGCGATACTTTGGTTTCAATTTCTCAGGCAATTTCTGGATACATTTCAGACAGAATTCAAAAAAGAAAAATTTTTGTTTGGATTGGATATTTAATGGGAGGAATATCAAGAATTGGTTATTCGCTTTCTAAAAACTGGGTCCATTTAATTCCTTTTAGAATTTTAGACAGGGCAGGAAAAATCAGGTCAGCACCAAGAGATGCAATAATTGCTGATTTATCAACAGATAAAGATAGGGGAGAAAATTTTGGATTTTTGAGAATGATGGATAATTTGGGTGCAGTCGTTGGAATTCTGCTTTGTATTTTATTAGTTAATTTTTTGGGTTTTAAAAAACTTTTTCTTTTAGCATCGATTCCATCTTTAATCGGCGTTATTTTGATTTTAATTTTTATCAAAGAGCAAAAGAGAGATTCAACAAAAATTTTTAAAGGAATTTCTCTAAAATCTTTCACCCCTCAGTTTCGCTACTTTTTGATTTTAAGCTCTATATTTTCTCTTGGCGCTTTTTCCTATTCATTTTTATTAGTCTTTGCAAGAGAATTCGGTTTTAAAACTGGCTTTATTCCAGTTTTATATTTAATTTTCACTGCCACAGCTGTTTTGTTTTCAATTCCCTTTGGCAAGCTTTCAGACAAAATCGGAAGAAAGAAAGTTTTGGAAATTTCATTTTTCTTTTGGATTTTAGTTTGTCTAATTTTTTTGTTTTTCAAAAATTATTTTGGGATAATTTTGGCATTCATTTTCTATGGCCTCCACAAGGGAGCTTTAGAACCATCGCAAAGAGCTTTTGTTTCAGAATTAGTTCCTCAAGAAATTAGAGCTTCAGCTTTAGGTGGCTATCAAATGATAGTTGGTCTTTTCTCTCTTCCTGCCTCATTTTTAGCCGGAATTTTATGGGACAAAATCGGAATTTTCGCTCCATTTTCATTTTCTTTATTTTTAACAATTTTAGCTCTCATTTTGCTTTTCAATCTGAAAATTGTAAAATAAAAAATTCTCCTCCTTAATCTTTGCGATCAAAAGAAAAAACTATGGAAATTTTATTTGTTTTTTTAATCGTTCTTGGTTTAGCCATTTTTGAAACTGTCACGAGTATTGATAATGCAGTAGTTAATGCGGATGTTTTGGCAACGATGGATAAAAAATATCAAAGGTGGTTTTTGATTTATGGAATAATCGTTGCAGTATTTTTAATCAGAGGAATTTTACCTTGGTTAATAGTTTGGATTTCAAACCCATCTTTAGGACCTCTAAATTCTTTATTTTTCGCTTTTTCGGAAAATCCACAAATAAAAGAATCTGTTGAAAAATCCGCTCCTCTCATTTTAATGACAGGTGGCATTTTTCTAATTTTTCTATTTTTGCATTGGCTCTTTTTGGAACCAAAGCGCTTTGGTTTTTTTGGCGAAGAATTCTTTAGTAGACAAGGGGCATGGTTTTTCGCGACAGCTTCCATAGTTTTAACTTTAATAATTTGGTTTTCTTTGAAAAAAGATCCTCTTTTAGCTTTTACTGCTGCTTTAGGTTCGTCACTTTTCTTTATTGTTCACGGATTCAAAGAATATGCTGCTAAAGCAGAAGAAGAATTAATGAAGAAAAAAGAAGAATTTTCAGAAATTAGTAAACTTTTGTACCTTGAAGTTTTGGATGCCTCGTTTTCGATAGATGGAGTAATCGGTGCTTTTGCTTTCACTTTATCTGTGCCTTTGATTCTTTTGGGAAATGGATTGGGCGCTTTTGTAGTTAGAGAACTTACTATTAAAGGAGTTGAAAAAATTAGAAAATATGTATTTTTGAAAAACGGAGCAATGTATTCGATCTTTTTCTTAGGGCTTTCAATGATTCTTAGAAGTTTTGGATTTGAAATTCCAGAGGTCGCTTCTACTTTGATTACTCTTTCTATTCTCGGTTTTTTCTTTTGGAAATCTAAGGTTTTTTTGAAAAAAAATTCTTAGGGACATTGGAATAAAAAATTTCAATTTCGTGAAAGATCAATTATGGCTACAAACAAAACCCAAAAAAGAAAAAATGAAAAAATTTTAATTAAAGAAATGCCAAAGGTGGAGAGACCGAGAGAGAAATTGATTGAGAAAGGACCAGAGAATTTAAAAGACGAAGAGCTTTTAGCAATTTTGTTGAGGACTGGAACAAAAGAGAAATCCGCTTTGGATTTGGCAAAGCAAATTTTGAAAAAATTTCCAAAAAAGAAATTCCAAAAATTAAGGTACGAAGATTTAATTCAAATTAAAGGAATCGACAAAGCAAAAGCTTGCACAATTTTGGCTGCGATCGAATTCACAAAAAGAATTTTGAAATTGGGAGAGGAAACATTGCCAAAGATTGAATCGGTAAAGGATGTCATTGCTCAATTTTCTTATTTGAGAGATAAACAAAGAGAACATTTAGCCGCATTATATTTAAATGCCAGAAACGAAGTTGTTTTCAAAAAGCATTTATTTGTCGGAACATTAGATGCAAATATTTGCCATCCAAGAGAAATTTTCAAATACGCCATAGAGAAAAACGCAGCCTCAATAATTTTAGTTCACAACCATCCATCTGGCGACCCAACTCCATCGAAAGCAGATTTAGAAATTACAAAAAGAATTCAAGAAGCAGGAAAAATAATGGGAATTGATGTTTTAGACCACGTTATCATCTCAAAAAACAAAATTTTTAGTTTTAAAGAGAAAAAATTGATTTGAAGCCGTTGCCCGTTAAGTACTTATTTTTGGCTTGCCATCGAGTTCTAAAAAGCCAAGCATTAAAAATTGTTTTTTTGATATTTGCACATTTGCGCAATTGCGCAAATGTGAAAGTGTCAAATTTTAGAAATGTAAAATGCGATTTTGAATTCAAGAATTTCACTATTTCACAATTGTGAAATTGTGAAAAACTGAAATCTCCAAATGTTTAAATTGAATATCAAAACCATAAAACACATTCTCACAGGGGGCCCAGCCTTCGGCTGGAATGCCACCCTCCCTCCACCCTCCCGCTTCGCGGGCCCCTCGGGTGGTGGGTGCGCGCCAACTACCCGTTTTTGGCTTGTAAATTTAAATTTGGTTAGAAAAAATTACTTGACAAATGATCCTGTTTCGAATATCATCGAAATAAGGCAGCTTTTTTAGTTTAAAAAATCGAAACTATGACGAAAAAAGAAATTATTTGGCGAGAAATTTTATTTCAAGCCATCGAAAATAAAAAATTTGAATTTACCCAAAAAGAATTGGCTCAAAAATATAGTTTTTCTTTGAGCACTGTTTTTAATGCTTTAAAAGTTCCAAGGGAGGCTGGCGCGGTAGAAGGGAAAAGGGGATTTAGAGTTTTAGATATTGAGAAATTTTTATATCTCTGGGCGACCTTTAGAAAAATTAAAAAAGACATTATCTATCAAACCGCGGTCAAAAAAAGGGTTTTTGAAATCGAAGGAGAAATGCCACCATTTGTAATTTTTGGAGCTTATAGTGCATTTTTAAAAAAATATAAATTTGCTCCCGCAGATTACGACAAAGTTTATGTTTATATTGAAGAAAAAAATTTAGAGGAAATAAAAAAGAGATTCCCACTTCAAAAAGGTTATATAAATTTAATCGTTTTAAAAGCAGACCCTTGGTTAAAGAATTTTGGTCCAATAACCCCAGATTGCCAAACTTTTGTTGATTTATGGAACTTAACAGAATGGTACGCGAAAGATTTTTTAAACGTATTAAAAGAAAAAATTTTTAAATAATATGGCAGAATTTTATCACGATTTAGTGACTGAAAAAAGCTTCAAAGTTTTGCAAGATTTGAAAAAGAAATTCGATTTCATTTTAATTGGTGGTTGGGCAATTTATTTGTACACTAGGACATTAAAATCAAAAGATATTGATATTGTTGTCGATTACGGAGAACTAGAGAAATTCAAAAGAGAATTTGAGATTTTCAAAAATGAAAGATTGAAAAAATACGAAATTAAAATCGAAGAAATTGACATTGATATTTATTTGCCTTATTTTTCTGACTTGAAATTCCCGCTTGAAAAAATTAAAGATCATATCCAATCTATTGAAGGCTTTAAAGTTCCAATTCCAGAAATTCTTCTTATTTTGAAGGTGGCAACTTATTTTGAAAGAAGAGGCACAACAAAAGGAGAAAAAGATTTTTTAGACATTTTTGCCCTAATCAAAAATGAAAAAATTGACTGGCAAAAATACAAAGAATTGATTGAAAAATACAAATTGAAAGAAATCAACCAAAAACTAAAAGAAATAATATCTTCTGCAAAATCCATCCCTCAACTTAACCTTTTAAATCATCAAATTTCACGCTTGAAAAAGAAAATTTTAGAAAAAATAGAATAACTAATTCAATCTTGTCCGCCAAATACCCGTTTTTAGCTCACAACCAAACTCGACTTGAAAAGCCAATTTTTTTTGCCATTTAAAATTCAACTATCAAAAACTCAACAAACATTCTCACATTCTGCAGAATGTTGGAATATTTTTTGTGGCTTGGTATAATGAATTTGTATGAAAACGCCAAAACAATTAGAAAGACATTTTAAAGGAATAGCCAATCATTGGAGAATTGCCATTTTACTTTTAGTAGCGAAAAAAGAAGGGATTTCTGTTGACCAAATTACTCAAGAATTGAAAGGAAATTTCAAAACAATCTCTCAACATACTCGCTATTTGGTTCAAGCCGGTCTTTTGCGAAAGCAATATCAAGGTAGGCAAGTAATCCATTTTCTCTCACCCTATGGCAAAACCATCGTCAATTTCATAAAATCCTTTCAATCAATTGAATCTGGCAAAACCTAGTAAAAACTTTATTAATCTTAAATTAACCTTTAAATTCGATCTTAAACGACATTCTAACATTCTGCAGAATGTTAGAATATTCTTGTGTAGCCTGGGTGGGGGAATTTTATATTAAATGAATAAAGGCGAAGGTTTAAGTTATTAAATTAAGGGATTTTGTGTATCAAATACCCGTTTTTGATCCTTTGTCAAATTGGTTTGAAAAAGCCAATTTTTTAATTATTTTTGAAAGAAGTGAATTTTTGTTGTAGAATATGATAATGAATTCTTTTAAGGAAAAGTTTTTCAATTTGCTTTTTGGAATGTTTGCAGGAGACACAGAAATTGAGGGGCAAGGAGGATTTATTAATCTTTTAAAAATCAAGAAAAAATATTTCGAAAATGAATTTAAACCAAAATTACAAGAAAAAATAGAAGAAGTTTTAAAAATTTATCCTGAATTTGAATCTGAACTTTTTGAGAAACTTTATACTTTCTTTTCAAGATACTTTTCAGAATCTGGTTCAATCTATTTTGTTAATACTCCCTCTTATCATCAAATTTACGAAAAAATCTACACTGACAAAGAAGATGTTATTTTATTTTGGAAAACAAGAGACCTTTATTATGTTAAGTCCGACAGAATCTTCAAGAGCTTAGAAATAAAAATTGAAGAAAATGGTAAAGAATATAAAT